>Ga0160422_10002956_pt1 | contig 10549 bp, 8 predicted proteins | sample Fk160mmetaG_FD_108192 | JGI IMG/M metagenome (GOLD analysis project Ga0160422, IMG submission 108192) | Marine microbial communities from the Central Pacific Ocean - Fk160115 60m metaG | ecosystem: Environmental > Aquatic > Marine > Oceanic > Photic zone | place: The Central Pacific Ocean... | reverse complement strand
TCTTTGTTGTGAATACCCCTAATTGCTGCTGATGTTGCTACGGGCATAAAAACCGGTGTTTCAATAGCACCATGATCTGTTTCTAAAAGACCGATTCTTGCTGATGTATTTGTATCTGATTTTGTAACTTTAAAATGCATATTATTTCAAATATAAATTATATTAGCATTTAATTATTGTAAATCATTTTTAAAAATAATTTTACATTTGAATCAACCTAAAAAATTTACAAAAATTTGACTCATCTAGAAAAATTAGTATATCAAGTTAGAAGAGATATTCTCAGAATGGTTCACCAAGTTAATTCAGGTCATCCAGGTGGATCTTTGGGTTGCACGGAGTTCATGGTTGCCCTATTTTTTGAGATTATGAAAAAAAACAAAAACTTTGATATGGATGGTATTGGCGAGGATTTATTTTTCTTGTCAAACGGTCACATCTCACCTGTTTTTTACAGCGTGTTAAGTAGATCAGGTTATTTTAATGTTGAGGAAATGAATACTTTCCGAAAAATTGATTCTAGACTTCAAGGTCATCCAACCACGCATGAGGGACTTCCGGGTGTCAGAATTGCTAGTGGTTCTTTAGGTCAAGGTTTTTCAGTCGCAATTGGAGCTGCTTTAACTAAAAAACTTAATAAAGATAAATGCTTGGTTTATAGCTTACATGGTGATGGAGAGTTACAAGAGGGTCAAAATTGGGAAGGTATTATGTATGCATCGGCGAATAAAGTTGATAATATTATATGTACCATTGATAACAATAATAGGCAAATTGATGGTGATTTAGACAAAGTTCTAGATTTAGGAGATATTAAATCAAAATTTGAAGCATTCGGATGGAATGTTTTAAATATCGAAGAAGGAAATAATATTTCAAAAATCATTTCAGTTCTAAATCAAGCGAAATCGATGTGCTTTAAAGGCAAACCAATTGCAGTTATCTTAAAAACTGAAATGGGAAACGGTGTAGATTTTATGATGGGTACTCACAAGTGGCATGGTGTTGCTCCTAACGACGAACAACTGCAAATTGCATTAGACCAAAACCCAGAAACTTTTAAGGATTATTAATGAATAAATATACAAATCAAGGTAGTGTTGACACCAGATCAGGATTTGGAGCTGGTTTATACGAGCTTGGTAAAACAAATGATAAAGTTGTTGCTCTTTGCGCAGATCTAACAGGATCACTTAAAATGAATGAGTTCAAGAATGATTTTCCAAATAGATTTTTCCAAGTTGGGATAGCTGAAGCAAATATGATGGGTATAGCAGCTGGAATGACAATCGGTGGAATGATTCCATACACTGGTACTTTTGCAAATTTTTCCACAGGAAGAGTATATGATCAAATTAGACAATCGATAGCATATTCTGGAAAAAACGTAAAGATATGTGCATCTCACGCTGGAATTACACTAGGCGAAGATGGTGCGACACACCAGATTCTTGAAGATATTGGAATGATGAAAATGCTTCCTGGAATGACTGTGATTAACACATGTGATTACAATCAAACTAAAGCGGCGACATTAGCGATTTCTAATCACAATGGGCCTGTATATCTAAGATTTGGAAGACCTAAAGTACCTAACTTTACAGAAACTAATCAAAATTTTCAAATTGGTAAAGGATTAAAATTATTAGATGGAAGTGATGTAACAATAGTTGCAACAGGTCACTTAGTTTGGGAAGCAATTAAAAGTGCTGAAAAACTATCTAAAGAGGGTATTTCTGTTGATTTAATAAATATTCATACCATAAAACCATTGGACATTGAAATAATTTTAGAATCAATATCTAAAACAGGGTGTATAGTTTCTGCTGAGGAGCATAATATCATAGGTGGACTGGGAGAAAGTATTTCAAGAGTTTTAACACAAAATAAACTGGTACCAATGGAATTCGTTGCCGTTAATGATACATTTGGAGAATCTGGAAGCCCAATGGATCTTATGAAAAAATATAAACTTGATAGTGAAAATATCTGTGTACGAGCAAAAAAAGCTATTGATAGAAAATCTAACTAGTCAACAATAAACTTTTTAGTTACAGAATTGTTTGAATCGTAAATTTTTAGAATATGTATTCCTTTTTCTAAATTTCCAACATCTACTTTATGTTCAAAACTAATAGTTTTTATTAATCTTCCAGAATAATCAAAAATCTCAGCCTTATAGTTTTTGTCAATGTTTCCAAGTAAACGAACTTGATTTTTATCTAATTTAAAAATTCTAAATTCTCCATCTGAAGTAAATTTTGGTATCAAATCTGTTGAAAAGTGTAGATAAAATCTACCATACCCATTTAACTGCGAAAATTGTCCAATTTTAATATTGTTTGTACCAAACTTTTCTATTGTTCCCAATAATTTATCTTCGAGATAGACATGGATATTTTCAGGAAGACTATTTTTAACAACTTCTAAACTTATATTTTCCGATTTAGAGTCGATAGAAATTGGAACAACAATATCTTCCATTTTTTCATATGGTAGAGATTGAATCGATAAGCCTATCCCTTCATCGTCTTTTAAAATTTTTGAATATATGTGTGAATTACCTATTTTAAAAACACCAGCATCATAGCCAGGATCCAAGCCTAGTGTAGAATTATTAAGAAATGAAATTAATAGATGTTTACTTTCTTTTGAATCGTTCAGCTTAAGTTTAAAAAAAGCCTCTCTTTTGACATTGTAATTTTCTTGATTTGAGACTGACGAATCCCCAGGTGGAGCAATGCTGCCTACAAAACCTAGACCTCCATCATGCTTTTGCATTGCTTCTGTAAATGAAACATCTGTATTTGATGAGGCGTAAACAAAAAAACCATCGCCCGGTGCCATCTCATCTTGAGAGTCTCCATCAGCTTGGTTATAAGTGTCGTAATTAGTGCCATCCCAAGCATAAACGGCTACATATACTCCATTACCAAGTGCAGCTGTATTGACTGTAAGAAAATTATTAGTTGAATCATCTGAATTTTCAGTCATATTTAAATATGATGGAAAGGGATTTCCAATAAGATTCCAGTTTCCATTTGTTACACCACCTTGGGTAATAGCTTGTGTTTGATCTGTGTTGATCATTGCTCCTTCAAATAACACAGTTCCAGATGAACTTCTCATAATCTCGTATCCTCTTGTTGGAACAAGTTCATTGGCATCCGTTGAACCAGTGTTAAAAGTTACCCATCCTGCACCCCCAGATTTATCATTATCCCAATAGCCAATAGCACTTTTACCTGAATTAGTCGCAAGATTATCATCAATATCATTAACAACTTCACCAGTTACAGGTATTCCAATAAGAGTCCATTGATTGGCAGCAAGATATTTTTTAAATTTTATAGTTGGAGTACTTGCAGCTTTTGCAATTAAGCTACCTGATTCACCTGCAGCTTGTTCAATATATAAATCACCATTATTGGTCAATGATCCTGAAACCGTTAATTTACCATCCTTTGAAATAGTCAACGTTGCTCCGTTATTAATAGTTAAGTTTTGTGAAAAACCAGTAAGTGATATGAGTGAGAAAAAAATTAAAAATTTAGTTTTCATGAATTTTTTCATTGAATTTTGGATTTTAAAGTTACAATTCTTTGTTTTATGGATCTGATATTTTTTAATCACTTTTATTAACAAATAATATTAAATCCTCTATACTTAATCATTAACATTTATTTCACCGTTTAAAGTGATATTCCCCATGTTAACCAGATTTCCATTCACAGTGAGGGTAACCCCTGTATTAACTGTCAATGTAGATGAGGAGTTCACTGTCAAGTTTTTTACTGAAACAGACGAAGACACAACAGGCATATTTGATGCACCAGCTGGAATTGTTATGTTATTATCAGCATCGGGCACAACACCTGTTGACCAATTGGAAGCCGTATTCCAATCAGTTGATCCAGCTGAAGTTTTCCAAATTACTTTATAAAACTTTGGTGACCAATCAGCTCCTGCTGTCCATGATTCTCCAACTTCAAAGGCACCAATATCAGCAGCTGAACCTGCATTAGTATGTGGAACAAGATTGTTAAGTCCTGGACCATTATAAACAGTACCACTCACGGTAGTACTTCCATAGTTCGAATTATTGGATGGAGTGGTTGTAGGTGAAGCTCCTTGATTAATAATAGTATTGCTTGTTGGGTAATAATCAGACTCTGTTTTACCGTCACCTGAATTGTAATTCAGTAAACTTTCAACATCAGAATTATAGGTAAGACCTGTTCTCGAAACATTAATTTCATCAATATTATTTTGTGAGCTACCAGATCCTGCTGTAGCATCGTATTGACTGTCTCCATTTTGACAAGGCCTCCAATTGTCAGAAACTTTTATATATCCATAATTTGACCCCCCCAAATTTCCTGCGATAGGCATCGGACTGTTTGAAGTCAATGAAAATGACGTTGCGCTTCTGTGAGCACCAATTCTTTTGGCTAAATTATTATACATATAAGTGCTATTATTTGAGCAATCTTCGGAGAGAATAATGATATCATTTCGGTTATTAATTGTATTTAATATTGTATTGTGGGCAATGATTTGATTGTTACCTTTAATCATTAAACCATTAGTGTTATCAGCAATATTATGATGCATGATACCGTAACCTCCTGCTTGACTTGCATCACCACCCGGGGCATCATAACGAAAGGCATATTTTTCAGTATCATATATAAAGTTATTGTGCACTACCGATCCCTGAACATAGTTTTTTGTACCCTGAAAAACAGCACCATCGGATTGTAAAAGTCCGGTATTTGTGACTTTATTATAGCTAAACGTAGACATTCTTCCAGGAAGAACTGTGGCTGATGCACCAGTTGTGTGTATGGTATTTTTATGAAATGTATTACTTGTTCCGGTGATATAGATAGAAACCATGAGACCCTGAAGTTCAGATGCGCTCCAGTCAATATGATGGAAGTAGTTATTTTTAATTACATTGCTATCTCCTTTTATTGCAAGTGCTTCTCCTTCTGTATTTTCAAACAGACACTTCTCAATGGTGTTGTTATCGGCATTGCTTCCCAGTTCAGTTACGTTTGGAGTTCCTAAACCATTTGTTGTTCCAAGCATTCTTTTGGATGCACTTGGATAATAAAAATTACATTCTTCGATTGTATTGAAATCAGAATCACCTGTCATCTCAAATGTAGTTGCAAAAAAATTAATTTTTTTTAGAGTTATATATTTTGCACCACTAAATGTTAAGCTGTAATCAGTTGTTTTTCCTTTTATTGTTCTGTTTGAAAGATCGCCATAGTCAGGATAAAGATACAAAGTATTATCACTTTTGTCGTGAAACCATTCATTATTGGTATCTAAAAAACTCAATTTACCCTCAAAAAAATAGTAATGGTGTTTGTCTTTGTAGGTGCCTATATCCCCAGTATTGTATGTAATAACATCATCAGAAGATGCATTTTGAGTATGTCCGGTAATTTCTACAGTCCATGTTTTAAAAGACCCAATATTTAAAATTCCGATGGAACCATTTAAGTCCAATGCAGAATTACCAATGCCTCCAATACCAGGGTCAAATACGTCTTCATCAATTTGCAAAGATCCGTCTATGCTGCGATCATTTACATAATCTGGGTCACTGGTATCGCTGAGAGTATTTTCATCCCCTTGGGCCCATGTAGAGTGAGAGAAAATGGAATCATCATTAAATTGAGCATTAGGCCATCTAGCATTCACCATTGGTTCATTATCAACAAAAAGTTGAGTGATGTTAGTTGAATATGAGCTTAATTTATAAATACCATTTCCATGGCTTGTCCAACTACCAGTTATGTCAACAGTTCCGTCAATGGTAACTTCCTCACTTCCATAAGCCTCAATTATTATTGGATTTCCACTAACACCTGTTTTATTAATTGTAATAGTCTCTCTATAAGTACCTGCTCTTATGTAAAGTATATCACCGCCTGATGATAATTGATTTATACCATGTTGTATAGTCTCAAAGGGTGATCCTATAGAGCCGTTGTTACTATCATTACCTCCTGATGATGAAGGGGCAACGTAGTAAGTGGAGCTTGACTGTGTATATATATTAAAACAAATAAGTAATAAAAAACTTAATAAAAATCTCAATTTTACTGTAGGTTAAGAAAACTATTCACTGTCTAAATAATCTGGAATGCCATCACCATCAGAATCATCTGGAATACCGTCATTATTCGTATCATATTCTTCTTTTGTAGGGATTCCATCATTATCATCATCAGAATCAAAATAATTAGGTGAACCATCACCATCTGTATCATCATTATTAAAATTATGATCTCCATTTAAATCTTCATCAATGGATGGTACACCATCATTATCGTGATCAGTTGATTTAATAGTCATTAAATTTATCTGAAAAACTAAAGGTGAATATGCAGGAATACTTACTGAAGCGTTATCATAATATCCAAGACCAGAGGGAAAGATTGTCATAGCTATTCCATAATTATAAAAATCATAAGTACCATCAGTATTTACTGTAACATCTCCTCTTTTGATTTTAGGTAGAGTTTCTTGAAATCCTCTAACCAAACCAATTCCATCGAGCCAAATTGGAAATTTTCTCTGATCAAAAAGTCTATTATCTAATAACATTCCTTTATAAGTTATAAAAACTGAATCAGCAACCGTTGGGTTGTTACCAGTGCCCTCTCTTAAAATTTTATAATATATTTTGTGCATCACGCTCTCATCGTTAGAATCTTTTAATTCAACATCAAAAGAGTTGACAACATTAAAAATTGGAATTTTATCAGAATTTTCTTCATCAATTGTGTCAATAATTAGCTCTACTTCATCATACGGACCCATATTTTCAAAGTCAGAATAATTATAATAATGTGTTTTCATAAATTCAATTATTGAATCATTTTCAATAGCATATTGTGGAGCTAAATCATTTGGCAATGGCTGCTCAAATGGATTGTTATCTTCGTCACAAGAAATAAAAGAACAAATTAAAATAATTATAAAAAAAGTATGTACCCTTTGCATTATTAAAAATCATGAGCAAGATACAATTTTCCTTTAATTTTTTAATAATTTTATATTTGATTTACCATGAAAACAAAAGTTTTAGACAACACAAAAATTTTAAAAATTTGTAACAGATTTGCATTTCAAATTATTGAAAATTGCAATAATGATAATAAAATTAATGTTATAGGAATCAAAGAAAAGGGTTTTGAAATTGCAACCTTAGTAGTCGATAATCTAAACAAAATAAGTAAAAAAAAGATTATATTAAATCACATAACTCTAAATAAAAAAAACTTTGAAAAAGAAGTTCATTCAGATTTGGAAGAATCTAATTTATCTTCAAATATATTTTTAGTTGATGATGTTTTAAATACTGGAAAAACACTGATGTATTCCCTTAATCATCTGTTAAAGTTTGATGTTAAAAGTGTAAAAACTTTAGTGTTAATAGACAGAAATCATAAAATGTTTCCTGTAAAAGTTGATTTTAAAGGAATTTCACTATCGACAAACATTGATGAAAATGTTAAGTTAATTAACGAAAATAAATCACTTGAGGCTTTTCTACTTTAAAAGTTTTATAATTTTATCAGCAGTTTTTTTTGAGTTGCTCAAATTTGGTTCAACCCTAAATTTTGCTAATTTGTAATAGTTGTAACGTTCAAAAAGATGTTTAGATACATATTCTGTCATCTCATCTATGGACTGAATTTTAGAAATTAGTGGTCTTTTTGATTTTCTTGTAAATAATCTGTCGGCTAAAATTTTTGGTTTAACATCAAGAAAAATAGTGTATTTTACTTTTTCATTCATTAGCCTCATGTTGTCAAAATAACAAGGTGTTCCTCCACCAACAGAAAGCACAAATGGTTTCTTAAATGAAAGAATTTTTTCAAGCTTAGATTTTTCAATTTTCCTAAAACTTAACTCTCCAATTTTATCAAATATTTTTGAAATAGGAATTGAAAATTCATTTTCAATTTCAGAATCTAAATCATAAAAATCTAAACTTAATTTTTTGGCAATTTTTTTGCCAATTTTTGTTTTTCCAGAACCCATATATCCAACTAATAAAACTGATTCAGCCATAATAAAACAAATTTATAAGAAATTATTTTTGATATATATATATTACGGCCCTATATTTGCAATCTCCAAAAAAAGACCTGGTAGCTCAGCTGGTAGAGCATCTCCCTTTTAAGGAGAGGGTCCTGGGTTCGAACCCCAGCCAGGTCACTTTTTCTGGCGCACGTGGCGGAACTGGTAGACGCGCTAGGTTGAGGGCCTAGTGGGAAATATCCCTTGGAGGTTCGATTCCTCTCGTGTGCACTATTACTTATTAAATCACTAACTTAATATACTTGAAAAAGAAGGTTTTTATTTTGGGTTCAGGATTTTCATCCTTGTCTGCAGCTTGTTATCTGTCCAAATTAAATTATGATGTTCATATTTACGAAAAAAACGACTCTATTGGAGGAAGAGCTAGACAGTTTAAAGAAAATGGATTTACATTTGATATGGGTCCAAGCTGGTACTGGATGCCAGATGTTTTCGAAAAATTTTTTAATGATTTTGGTAAAACCAGATCTGATTTTTATGATCTTAAAAAACTTAAACCTGCATATAGGGTTATTTTTGATAAAGAAAATCAAATTGAAATTTCAGATAATTTAGAGGAAATCTCTGCTGAATTTGAAAAAATAGAAAGAGGTAGTGGAAATAGATTAATACGGTTTATTAATAACGCAAAGGACAACTATCAATTAGCTGTTTCAGACATGCTTTACAAAATGCCGGGAAATTCAATTCTTGAATTAATAACTATTAAAACAATCTTAAAGGTTGATCTTTTTTTTAAAAATATTAAGAACAGTATTAACAAAAAATTTAATGATTCAAAATTAAGATCAATTCTACAATTCCCAGTTTTATTTTTAGGAGCAAAACCATCAAATACACCATCATTTTACAATTTTATGAACTATGCTGATTTTGGTTTGGGAACATGGCAGCCTAAAAATGGTTTTTATGATGTAGTTTTAGCAATGAAATCAATTGCTTCCAACCAAGGTGTTAAATTCCATATCGATTCAGAGGTCGAAAAAATAATAGTTAGCAATAAATCGGTTGATGGTATTGTTGTTAATGGAAAATCAATTAATTGTGACATTATTGTCTCAGGCGCAGACTATCACCACACAGAAAAATTATTAAATCCTATTTTTAGACAGTATTCCGAAAAATATTGGAAGAATAGAACATGGTCACCATCCTCATTACTGTTTTATTTAGGTTTAAACACTAAAATCAAAAACCTTAACCATCATAATTTATTTTTTGATACTGATTTTGAAAAGCATGCAAATGAAATATATTCTAACCCAAAATGGCCCAATGATCCACTATTTTATCTAAATATAACATCAAAGACCTATGAACATACAGCACCAAATGGTTGTGAAAATTGTTTTGTTTTGATTCCTTTAGCAACAAATTTGGATGATACTCATGAGCTCAGAGAGAAGTATTTTCAAATAATTCTCGATAGAATAAAAAAAATTACTGGAAAGGATATCAAAAAAAATATCATTTATAAAAAAAGTTATTGTATTAATGATTTTAAAAATGATTATAACTCATATGGCGGTAATGCATATGGTTTGGCAAATACGTTATTTCAAACTGCTTTTTTAAGACCCAAAATAAAGAGCAAAAAAGTAAAAAATTTGTATTTTAGTGGTCAGTTAACAGTTCCTGGACCCGGTGTGCCACCTGCAATTGTTTCTGGCAAACTTGTATCGGAACTTATAAAAAAGAATGAAAGAAATATTTGATAAAATCTCTGAGGATTGCTCAAAAAATGTTACAAAGTCATATAGCACTTCATTCAGTTTAGCCACCTTAATGTTGTCATCTTCAATTCGTCAAGACATCTATAATATTTATGGATTTGTCAGATTCGCTGATGAAATTGTCGACTCATTTCATGAGTATAATAAAAAAGAATTATTAGATAGATTTGTCTTAGATTTAGATAATGCCCTTGATGAAAAAATCAGCTTAAACCCTATTTTAAATTCATTTCAAAAAACAGTAAATAAATACGAAATAGATAAATCATTAATTGATGCATTTATTGAAAGTATGAGGCAAGATCTCTACAAATCGGATTACGAAACTGTCAAAGATTATAAAAAATATATATATGGCTCAGCTGATGTTGTTGGTTTAATGTGTTTAAAAGTTTTTGTTTCAGGTGATATAAAACTATATGATGAATTAAAACCGTATGCTATGTCACTAGGATCTGCTTTTCAAAAAGTAAATTTTTTAAGAGATCTAAAGGATGATTTTAAAAAATTAAATAGGGTATATTTTCCAGGTGTAAAATTTGAAACCTTTAATAATGAAGCTAAGAATAAAATAATGAAGGAAATTCAAAATGATTTCAACCACGCCGTGATTGGTATTCATAAACTTCCAAATAACTCAAAATTTGGTGTTTATGCAGCCTATAAGTATTACAAAAGACTTCTCT
>Ga0160422_10002955_pt1 | contig 10549 bp, 8 predicted proteins | sample Fk160mmetaG_FD_108192 | JGI IMG/M metagenome (GOLD analysis project Ga0160422, IMG submission 108192) | Marine microbial communities from the Central Pacific Ocean - Fk160115 60m metaG | ecosystem: Environmental > Aquatic > Marine > Oceanic > Photic zone | place: The Central Pacific Ocean... | reverse complement strand
ATTATAATCTAATGAAACTCCAGAGTCCAAAACTATTCTTAAATCAATAGGCATTCCCATTTGGCCGACTCTTTTCAAAACAATTTTAGTTTTACCATCAATTCCGTAAACTGAATTGACTGAATAATCTATAGTCATTGTAGATTGAGCCCAATCAAGCAAATACCAGTCTAGCTCAAGCCCTGAAACCTTTTCAGCAGAACGAATAAAATCATTAGGCTTGGGGTGTCTAAAAGACCAGTCTTTAAAATATTTTTTTAAAGTACTATCAAAGTTTTCTTTTCCTATTATGTATTGTAGTTGGGACAAAAAGATAGAGCCCTTGTCATAGGCGCTCATTCCGTATCCGGTGTTATATTTAAACCTGTCCGCATGAGTTGTCATTGGTTCTTCAAGCCCTGTTGCAACCCATTTAAAATAATCTTTATATGCATTTGCATTAGGAAGATCTTTTCCTTCGTTTAATACAACATTCATAGCAACATCATCAATATAGCTTGTAAAACCCTCGTCCATCCACGAGTGTTTCGACTCATTAGTTGCCAGTAAAAATTGAAACCAAGTGTGAGCAATCTCATGAGAAGTGACAGAATATAAGCTTCTCATTGTAGTGTGTCCAACGCCATCAATAAATGTACACATAGCGTATTCCATTCCTCCATCACCCGCCATAATTACAGAATATTGATCGTAAGGATACTTGCCAATTTTTTCACTGAAAAAGGTTAGAAACTTACTTGCATTAGGCTGAAATTCTTTCCATAAATAAGCATATTCAGAGTCGCTTTTATAAAAGAAGTGCATTCGAGGACCATTTTCTATATCGAGAAAGTCGTGAACAAAGTCAGGGTCAGCAGCCCAACTAAAATCATGTACATCTGGAGCTATAAAACGCCATGAAATTTTATCCTCATGTACAATCCCCTCTTTTAGGGGAGCATAACCATGTCCAATTAATTCAGGGTTTTGCAAATATCCAGAAGCAGCAACAACATAGTCTTTATCTATATTAATAGTAACATCAAAATCACCCCAGATTCCGTAAAACTCCCTTCCTATATATGGGTTTGCATGCCACCCCTCATCATCGTATTGACAAAGCTTAGGGTACCATTGAGACATTGAAAAAGCAACATTGTCTTCACTGTTTTTTCCAGATCTTCTTATCATTGCAGGCGTCTGAACAAAAAACTCCATTTCAAGCATTGTGCTCTCTCCAGCTTTAATTGGTTTGGCAAGCTCAACCTCTAAAATTGTTTCTTCAACTTTGAACTCGATAGGCACCTCGTCTTGAAGCATCCACTTTATTTGAACATCACCCCAGTCTTTCTCGTCAAGCATTAGTATGTTTTTTGACATGGTTCTTGAGTCGTCAGTGGAGTATCTTGAGTTTTGTTCTAGATCTGTGCCAGGCTTAAAAGCATTAAAGTATAAATGATAAAAAACCCTATCCAAGTCATCAGGAGAATTATTAGTATAAACAAGACTTTGAGTTCCTTTATAGGTGTGATTTTCAACATCAACATCAATTACCATACTATAGTCTACTTCTTGTTGCCAGCGCCATTCATTTTCTTGAGAAATTCCCAATCCAAAGAAAAACACAAATAAAAAAAACGCTATATTTTTCATAAATCCAAAAGCTTTAAAGTGTTTTTTAATCTAATACCTTGCTCGGTTTGATGAACCAAACCAAGTTCCTCAAAAGCATCGTGTTCAAAAAACAAAAGTACATCATTATCTTTACAGAAATTCAAGAATAAATCCTTTTCTTTTAATGAAGTCAAAGGCCTAATGTCATAGCCAGGAATATAAGGAAGTGGGACGTGCCCAGTTGTTGGCACAAGGTCTGCGGCAAAAGCAATTTTCTGACCCTTGTAAGTTATTATGGGTATCATTTGTTTTTCAGTGTGGCCATCAACAAATAACACATCAAACCCTAAAGAACAACGGGTTAAATAATTTTCTTCATCTTTTTCTAAAAAACTCAATTGCCCTGACTCTTTGATAGGAATAAAGTTCTCTTTCAAAAACGACGCTACTTCTCTCTTATTTGGGTTTGTTGCCCATTCCCAATGAGCCTTATTGCTCCAATAACGAGCATTTTTAAAGGCGGTTTTAAATGAGTTTTCACCAGACCTACGCACACTACCACCGCAATGATCAAAATGCAAATGTGTTAAGAAAACATCTGTTACATCATCAACACTAAACCCACAATTTTTAATTGAAGACTCTAGGTTTTCTTCACCCCAACGATGGTAATAGCTGAAAAACTTTTTACTTTGCTTGTTACCCATTCCTGCATCAATAAGAATTAACCTGTCACCATCCTCAATAAGAAGGCAACGTGCAGCAATTTTTACCATATTATTGCTGTCAGCCGGATTGGTTTTTTGCCAAATTGATTTTGGAACAACACCAAACATCGCGCCTCCATCAAGCATAAAATTTCCTGCAATTATTGGATGTAAATTCAAGTGAAATTATTATTTACTATTTTTATTAAATATAAAACAATATTTTGAAGAAATTAGAGAGAACATTATCATTGCCAGGGGCCGTTGCAGTCAGTATTGGAGGAATGTTAAGCGGCATATTTGTTTTGCCTGCATATGCAGTTGAGATTACTGGCTCTTCTGTGTGGTTAGCCTTTCTTGTTGCAGCTGTTTGTATTCTTCCAGCAGTTCTCTCAAAGTCAGAGCTAGGTACAGCTATGCCTAAATCTGGAGGAACTTATGTGTATATTGAAAGAGCTTTTGGCCCCTTATTTGGAACCATTGCAGGGCTGGGGCTGTGGCTTTCGCTTCTTTTGAAAAGCGCATTTTCTCTTGTAGGGTTGAGCGCATACTTATATGTTGTTGTAAATATTGATGAGACTTATACAAAAGGAATTGCCCTTCTTGCACTTTTACTAATATTCTTGCTGAATATTGTTGGTGTAAAAAAGGTTGAGAAAACACAACTATTTATTGTTTCAACAAGTATAATTTCATTAATTGTAATCATTGTTCTGGGTTTAACTTCTTTTGACACAAAGCTAACAGAGCCAGTTTTTTCAGAAGGGACCAATGGGTTCATTGCAGGAGTTGCTTTTTTATATATTTCGTATGCGGGTGTAACAAAAATTGCTGCCGTTGCAGGGGAAATAACCAACCCATCCAAAAACCTACCTTTAACAATGATAATTTCATTGTTTCTTATTACAACGATATATTGTTTAGTTGCACTCGCTTTGGTCGGTAATGTAGAAGCTTCAGTTCTACTAAACAAAGAAGATATTTCTAGACCGATATACACGCTATTTCAAACAATTGGCGGAGACACCTTTGGTTTAATTGCTGGAATCGTAGGAGCATTAACACTTTTATCAATGGCAAACTCTGGGGTTTTGGCTTCTTCAAGATTTCCCTTTGCCATGTCTAAAGACGGCTTGTTCCCAAGCTATTTAGCAGGCGTTAATTCAAAATTTTTGACGCCCGTTTCAGCTATTCTTACAACAACAACCCTTATAGCTTTAGCAATTATTTTTTTAGATGTAGTTGCGATCGCCAAATTAGCAAGCGCATTTAAAATCTTAATGTTTATTTTCAATGAGCTTACAGTCATTGTTTTAAGAGAAACAAACGCTCAGTGGTATAAACCAACGTTCAAATCACCAATGTACCCATACGTTCAGATTTTTGGAATCTTAAGCGGAATAGTGTTGTTAGCTTATTTAGGGGTTGAGCCTGTACTTTCTGTATTTGGAGTAGTAATTTTAGGATTCTTAATATTCTTAGTTTACGGAAAGAAATCTGACAGAAGCGGTATAGCTTCAAGCTATGGAGTCCTTTCTTTTTTCAAAAAAGATCCGGCTAAAATCAAACAATACTCAGAAGAACCAGACAATACAGGAGACGCAATAACAACGAAAGCTCAAGTTGTTGTTCCTTTACTTGGAGAGGAAGCATCTCCAGAAACATTAGTTGAAATGGCAGCAGCAATAAACAGTAAAAATGATGTTCAAGCATTTGACATAACAGAGGTCCCAAATCAAACAGACTCTTCAGTTTTCATGGAAGATTCGCCCGAGTCAACTTCGCTAAAAAGAAGAATAAAACGACTTACTGATTCCAAAAATTTATCAGTAGGGTTTGATGCCGTAGTTACTTATGAGCTTTCACAAACCATAAACAAACTGAGCTCTCAGCAAAGCTGTGAGTGGTTGGTCATGGGCTGGGGCGCAAGACCAAACTCGGGAATATTTATTAGCAATCCTATTGGGTGGCTGCTAGCCAACATTAATTCAAATCTAGCGCTGTACAAAGACAACGGAGTTAGATATATAGGTAAAGTTGTACTTGCTTTAAGGCCAGGCAGAAAGGATAAAAACTTCATAGGTATAGCAAACAATATTTGTAAGTACTACGGCGCAACGCTAACGCTTTTACATGTAGTGCCAGAAAACAGCAAAGCAATTAAAACAATAAAACAGAGGTCGGAGGAAAAACTAAAACAGTCAAAGGCCTCGGCAAACGTAGAAGTGATAAGAAGCGGCAAACCGGTAGAGACTATTTCTGAAATTTCAGCAAGCTATGACTTATTGATTCTTGGAACCCCAGAAAAGGACAACTGGATTAAGGTTTTATTTGGAGGAGGAAAAGATAAATTTACAGAAAGAGCAGCATGCTCAGTTTTAAGAATCACACTAAAAGACTAACCAAACTAATCATTGAGCTTTAAAACAGCCATAAATGCTTCTTGAGGAATTTCAACATTTCCAACTTGACGCATTCTCTTTTTCCCTTTTTTCTGATTTTCTAAAAGCTTTCTTTTTCTAGTGATATCCCCACCATAACATTTTGCAGTTACATCTTTTCTTACGGCCTTAATGGTTTCTCTAGCGATTATCTTTGTTCCAATAGCCGCTTGAATAGGAACATCAAACTGTTGTCTGGGAATCAACTCCTTAAGCTTCTCGCAGATTTTTTTACCCATTCTATAGGCGTTGTCGGTGTGAATAAGGGCTGACAAAGCATCAATGGGTTTTCCGTTTAATAAGATGTCAACTCTAACCAGCTTTGATTGATGGAGCCCTATAGGAGAATAATCAAAAGAAGCATACCCCTTAGAAACAGTCTTTAAGCGATCATAAAAATCAAAAACAATTTCTGCCAAAGGCATGTCAAAAATTAGCTCAACCCTTGTTGTTGTTAAATATGTTTGGCTTTTAATCACACCCCTTTTTTCTATGCACAAAGACATAACGTTGCCGATAAAATCGGATTTTGTAATAATCGAGGCTTTAATAAAAGGCTCTTCAACCCTGTCTAAAAAAGAAGGGTCTGGCAAATCTGAAGGGTTATTTACAAGTATAATGTCATCGGGCTGTTTTTTAGAATAAGCATGATAAGAAACATTTGGAACAGTAGTAATTACAGTCATTCCAAACTCTCTTTCAAGTCTTTCCTGAACAATTTCCATGTGAAGCATGCCCAGAAATCCACACCTAAAACCAAATCCAAGCGCAGCAGAACTCTCCGGAACAAAAACAAGTGAGGCGTCGTTTAGTTGTAGTTTCTCCATCGCACCACGAAGCTCCTCATAGTCTTCCGTATCAACAGGGTATATCCCAGCAAAAACCATTGGTTTTACATCTTCAAAACCAGAAATTGCATCCTCGGTTGGCTTTTCAAAATCTGTTATTGTGTCACCAACTTTAACCTCTTTAGCCTCCTTAATTCCGGTAATTAGATATCCAACATCTCCAGCAAATATTTCTTGTTTTGGGCTTTGCTTTAAATTAAGCGTTCCCACTTCATCAGCACCATAAGCTTTGTTGGTAGCTAAAAACTTTATTTTTTGATTCTTTTTAATTGAGCCATCAATTACCCTAAAGTAAGTTTCTATTCCTCTAAAAGGATTATATACAGAGTCAAAAATTAATGCCTGTAATGGTTTTGAGGCATCTCCTCTTGGACAAGGCACACGATTAATAATAGCCTCAAGAATATTTTCAATTCCAAGACCTGTTTTTGCACTTGCTGGAATAACCTCTTCAGCATTGCAGCCAAGGAGATCAACTATATCGTCAGTAACCTCTTGTGGGTTAGCGCTTGGTAAATCAACTTTGTTTAATACAGGAATTATTTCGAGGTCATTTTCTAGAGCAAGGTATAAGTTAGAAATTGTTTGAGCTTGTATGTTTTGTGCAGCATCTACAACAAGCAGTGCGCCCTCGCAAGCTGCAATTGATCTAGAAACCTCATATGAAAAATCAACATGTCCAGGTGTGTCAATAAGGTTTAACACAAAATCCTCTCCATTATGGGTGTAATACATCTGAATTGCATGGGACTTTATTGTAATACCCCTTTCTCTTTCAAGATCCATGTCGTCTAATAGTTGATCCTGTTTTTCGCGATCGGTAATTGCGCCTGTAAATTCTAAAAGCCTGTCAGCAAGAGTGCTTTTGCCATGATCAATGTGTGCAATAATGCAAAAGTTTCTAATGTTTTTCATCAGCTAATTCGAGAGAACAAAAATAAGTAAAAATTCTCGTTAAAGGACTATATTAAAGACTTGGTTATCTTTACACAAATAAACAGTTCGGTTTGGTAAAAATTGGAGATATTGAATTAGGAGACTTTCCTTTGTTGCTTGCCCCAATGGAAGATGTAAGCGACCCCCCGTTCAGAGCTCTCTGTAAAGAGAATGGGGCTGACGTAGTTTACACTGAGTTTATTTCTTCTGAGGGCTTGATTAGGGATGCAGCAAAAAGTGTTATAAAGCTTGATATATACGAAAAGGAAAGACCTGTAGGAATACAAATCTTTGGCGCAAATTTAGATTCAATGCTTCAAGCAGTTGATATAGTTGAAAAATCTAACCCTGACATCATAGATATAAATTATGGCTGCCCTGTAAAAAAAGTAGTTTCTAAGGGTGCTGGTGCAGGGGTTTTGAAAGACCTGTGTTTAATGGAAAGCCTTACAAAGGCAATTGTTGAAAGAACGAGTCTTCCCGTAACGGTTAAGACAAGGTTGGGGTGGGACCAGGACTCCATAAAAATTGTGGAGGTCGCAGAAAGACTACAGGATGTTGGTTGTAAAGCTATTGCAATTCACGGAAGAACAAGAGCCCAAATGTATAAAGGAGATGCAGACTGGAGCTACATAGAAAAAGTGAAAAACAACCCTAGAATGCATATTCCAGTCTTTGCAAACGGCGACATAAATACACCTGAAAGAGCAAAGTATATTAGGGACGAGCTTGGTTTAGATGGAGCAATGATAGGGCGAGCCTCAATAGGAAACCCATGGTTTTTTAACGAGATTAAACACTACTTTGACACAGGTCTACACAAAGAACCCGCATCTATAAAAGAAAGGGCTGCGGTTGCAAAACGCCATTTAGAAATGTCTGTTGCGTGGAAGGGTGAAAAGCTGGGTGTTTATGAAACAAGAAGGCATTATTCAAATTATTTTAAGGGTATTGAGAACTTCAAACCTTATAGGCAAAAACTTGTGACAACCGAGACTTCAAAGGAAATATATGAGGTTCTCGACTCTATTTCTGAGAAATTTGCTCAATATTCTTTTTAACATAAAAATAAACAACAGTAGAGGCAACACCCCCTAAAGTACACACTGTAAAAAGAACAGTTAAAAAGTTTTCAAGCTCTAAAACAACAGGGTAAGCTAAAGTAGGACTAATCATAAACAAGGAAAAGGTTTGCTGCAAGAAAATCAGTAAAACTCCAAGTACAAGGCCAATAATACAGCCAGCTATTGAAATTAACCCTCCGTGATAAAAGAAAATTTTACTCACTTGCTTTTTTGTTAAACCTAAAACTAAAAGAGTGTGAAGGTCGTCTTTTTTTTCTATAACCATCATCATCAAAGCACCAAACATATTAAATAAAGCAACAATAACTATTAATGAAAAAATCAAATAGATTGCCAGCTGTTCGGTGTTAAGCATTTTATATATTGTGCTGTTTTGTTGTGCCTTAGTCTCAGTCAAAAACTGAGGCCCAAAAAAAGAAGAAACTTTTTCAGAAGAAATATTATCTTGATATATGTCAATTGAACCAACATTTTGTGAGTCTACATCAAACAGATTTTTGACAAGATTAAGCTCTGCAAAAACGAGATTGTTGTTTAATTCCTCGTTAAGACTAAACACACCTGAAGCCATAACATTTATCGACTTTAAAACATCTCTTTCTGAAAACACCTGGCCTATACCAGACCTTGGAGCATAGAGCTTAATTGGATTCACCACATCAAAAGTACTAACACCAAGATCATACGCAGCGCCTAAACCAACAACAACCTCATCGCTTTCTAAATTAAACCAACGGCCTTGATAAACCATTGAGTCAACGCTTCTTTGAGGAAATCTTTGGTCAACACCACGAATAGTAACAATCCTAGTGTTTTCGTTCATAGAAAAGAGCGCTTTGTCTTCATATGATAAGGCATAAGAAATTTTCTCATTATTTAAAAAAGAGTTCATTTCATCAGTAAACTCAAAAGATTTTCCTTTTACTGAGGTAATTTTTAAATCTGGTGAAACAAAGGAAATAAACTCAAGACTGTAATTTCTTAAGCCACTAAAACCAGACAAGACCACAAACATTGCGGCAGAACTGACAATTACACCAACAATCGCGAGAATTGACATGTAGTTAATAGCAGTATTCTTACTTTTTGTAAAAAAGTATCTAAGTGATATGTATTTGGAAATACTCAAAAACTATTTTCTTAAGGGGTTATCAAGACCTTTTAAAGAATCTTCAATTTTTTCAATATAATCTAAGGAATCGTCAAGAAAAAATAATAGTTCAGGAACTTTTCTAAGTTGTTTTTTTGCTTTTTGAGCAACCTCATGCCTTATTCTAGACGACATTTTTACCACTTCATCTAAGATTTGTTTGGACATCTCAGAGGGGAAGACACTTAGAAAAACTTTTGCCAACGAAAAATCTACTGTAACCGAAACTTTTGTAACAGACACAAGAATTCCGTAGTTTCCTTCATTCTTAACCTTTTTTTGTAAAATTTCAGCGACATCCTTTTGAAGCAGTTTCGAAACCTTTTTTTGTCTAGTTGTTTCCATTTGATAAAATTAGAACATTTAGCGCGTTTAATTAAACAAATATAAAATTAAACTAAATTTGTGTTGTGATTAAGAAAATTGAACATATAGGAATTGCGGTTAAAGACCTGAAAAAATCTGAAGAACTGTTTGAAAAACTCCTAGGTGAAAAACCATACAAAACCGAGGAGGTTACGTCTGAAGGAGTTACCACCTCTTTTTTTAAAGTAGCAGATCAAAAAGTAGAATTACTTCACGCTACATCGGAGAGGTCGCCTATTTCAAAGTTCATTGAAAAACGTAAAGAGGGTATTCACCATTTAGCACTTCACGTAGAGAGCATAAAAAATGAAGTTGAAAGACTCGAAGGTTTGGGCTTTGAGTTTATTTCAACAACCCCGAAAAAAGGAGCAGACAACAAGATGATTGTCTTCTTACACCCAAAAACTACTAATGGAGTTCTTGTTGAGCTCTGTGAAGAAATTTAAGATGTTTTGTCATTAACAAAACATTCATTAATATTGCACCCTATTTGGTCCTATAGCTCAGTTGGTTAGAGTAGATGACTCATAATCATTTGGTCCCTGGTTCGAGCCCAGGTGGGACCACTGTAAAACCCCTCTGTATGAGGGGTTTGTTTTTTAACAACACCAAAAGATTAAAAGCTAAATTTAACGAATGAACTACATAGAAAAATATAAGCTATTAACTATTTATGTAATGAGCTTTGTGTATGTGTTAATTGGAATTAGACATTTCACAAACCCACAATATTTTTTAGATATTGTGCCGCCTCAACTACCCTTTAAATTATTTCTAGTGTATCTCACAGGCTTAATTGAAATAATCGGTGGAGTAGCAATTCTTTCTCCAAAAACAAGAAAAGCTGGGGCATACTTGTTGATATTTCTGCTTGTCTCTGTATTTCCTGCAAACATATATCTCTATGTTTCAGAGACCCCTCAAAGCCTATTAGGCATTTCAAAAATGGATGCTTTAATTAGAATGCCGTTTCAAATACCCTTAATCCTGCTAGCTTTTTGGCATTCAAAAGAAAACCACCCTAAGTGGGTGGCCTTTGTGTCTTCGCTGGTTTTTATACCAACTATAATTTATTTTTTCTCAATATAGTTATTCAGAGGCATACCAGTAGTTGTTCTTAGCATCAACATCTGGGTATTCAAAATCTGGGTCAACTACAACTTTTTCAAAAGCCTCTGTTGTTTCCACCAGAAACTTCCATTCAGTATTATTTTTCCAAATCTCCACAGGCAGTGTTTTTCTGATTTTTTTTCCACTTACGGTTGTAATCTCCAGCTTTAGTGGCATTGGGATTTCCCTCATGTTTTTAAGCGTTATATGTGCCCCCTTAGCAGGGTTTCCAAGTACATACTGCACATTAGTAATTGCCTGATCAAGACTCCAATTATTTAAAATCCAGCTTCTCCAAAACCAGCCCAAGTCT
>Ga0160422_10002953_pt1 | contig 10556 bp, 8 predicted proteins | sample Fk160mmetaG_FD_108192 | JGI IMG/M metagenome (GOLD analysis project Ga0160422, IMG submission 108192) | Marine microbial communities from the Central Pacific Ocean - Fk160115 60m metaG | ecosystem: Environmental > Aquatic > Marine > Oceanic > Photic zone | place: The Central Pacific Ocean... | reverse complement strand
TGAGCAAGCTCTGTCTACCTGCTTGAAATAAATGGCGTCTAATTCTGTTCTTTCCCGTAAATCCAGGGTGTATGAGGTCGGATCATTCCCAGGTGTTTGTTCCTGATTTAATTTACTTGGCGAGGCGAGGAGCGGAATATCCTTGCTCACGAATCTGCTTGAGTAAGCTCTGCAGTTCCGCCACTCGCTCCGGGTGTTCGGCAGCGAGATTATTCCGCTGGCCGATGTCCTTAACGAGATTGAACAACTCGGCTGGCTGATCATCATCATCAGGATAGCCGTGTTTATCTTCCCAGGCTTCAACTTCATCGTGAGCTTTGCAATAGCCTTCCTTGGCATCGATTAGAACCCAATCCCCATGACGGATGGCATATTGCGTGTTAGTGGTGTTGTGAATGTGTGTTGTGCGAACGGCATCGATGTCCCCCCGCAAAAGAGGTGCGAGATTGTGAGAGTCCTCGGCCTGATCATCAGGTAGCTTGTAGCCAACGAAATCAGCAATGGTGGCCATGATATCAATCTGTGACACAAGAGCATCGGAAACGGTGCCGGCTTTAGTCACGCCTGGCCACTTCACAATAAAGGGAACACGATGACCTCCTTCGTATACATCCCGCTTTAGTCCGCGGAAGGGTTGAGACGACCAGTGGTCAAATTTATGATCGCGAGCGTAGGCATAGTGTGCCGGGCCATTGTCGGCTGAAAATATCACAATGGTATTCTTGTCCTGACCCGAGTTCTTGAGAGCCTGAAGAAGCTTTCCGCAGGAGTCGTCAGTTTCTACGACAAAATCTCCGTAGGGGCCAGCCTGTGATTTCCCGTCGAATTCGTCGTTAGGGATGATAGGAACATGGGGAGAGGGGTATGCGAAATACAGGAAGAAGGGATCGTCTGTTTTAGCCTGATCGTGAATATATTTAACTCCGCGCTCTGTTGTGACAGGAATGTTAGCGTAAGGGTCCCAACCACTGATCATAGGGCCCGGACGAAATCCCCAACCACCTTCCTTAATCGGCTTAAACAGCTTGGTGTCACTGATAATGTCCGGTACCTCGACAACTTTATCATCTTCGATCCAGCAGAAGGGAGGCATGTTGATCACAGTGTCTCCGAAATAGTGATCGAAGCCGTGGGCGAGTGGGCCGCCCGGGATAGGTTTTGACCAGTCAATGTCCTCAGGCCTGTAGGTTTTCCTTCTCCCGACGACCACCTTTACGGCTCCGGGTTTCACCACGGCATTCCAGTTCCAGCCGAGGTGCCATTTACCGATGGCAGCAGTGTGGTAGCCCTTTTCTTTCAACATTTCCGGTAATGTAAGACGCCCAGCCTTAAACCACGATCTTCCAAAAGAGTCTACGATGCCATGCCCCTTTCGCCAGTGATGGCGTCCTGTCAGGAGTGCGTAGCGGCTCGGAGTACAAATGCCAGAGGAGGAGTGCCCGTCGGTGAAGCGGATTCCCTCGGCAGCGAGCTGATCGAGGTGAGGGGTTGGGATCTTTGAGTCCGCGTTGTAGGAGGTCAGGTCACCGAAACCGAGATCGTCGGCATAGAGGATTAGAATATTGGGCCTGGATTTTTCAGCCTCGGCCGAAATAGGTACCAGAAAAGCACTGGCGACGCCGAGGATGAAGGATGTAAAAGAACGTTTTTTCATAGAATAGGAATAACGAGTGAATCTCTTCACAAGCGCAAGGGTCAATGAAAAGAGGGACAAACGATTTTTAAGCCTCTCGATGATTAACCGATCAGGTTTATCTGGATACCAGCTTGCTGCCGTTGCAGAAGTGCATGAGGTCGATAGACGGGGTCGGGGATTGGACACAGATTTCCGGCAAAACCTGTCAAAACGGGTCGCGGGTTGGCGAAACCAAGCCACTTGAAAAAGCGGCCCAAACCGCTCTGAATGCCGCTTCCAGACTGGAATTGTCGCAGTCTGGCGACTCTGAAACTTTGGTGTTTGCGGATCAGGGGAATTTATTCCTTGTATACAAGCAAGTGTCGGATCACTTAGCAGAAAAGTTATTCCTATGATTGACCCAAATTAATCGCACGGATCGACACCTGCGGTTTAAAGTTGTTGAAAAATGGGAGAGTCTCAGCGGCAATTGAACATTGGTTTCTGAGTCATGGTGTTGGCATCAAATGAAGATCATTTAGCATGCATGAGTGAATTCGCATCCTCTCATTATCGGTTTAGTTTTAATTGATTTGTTGTTGAAGCTCAAAATTCCATTTGTCTATATCTCAGTGATTAGAAAAAATCGCTTTGGCGGTTCGGTTGATTTAGGTATTGTAGATGGCAAATGCAGGAAAACTGATTACATCTCAAAATACAATATGAATATAAGACGCCTTTATTCGCTGTTTGAGAAAGTAAACAATTCTTTGAATGCCCAAATTTTAAAACAACGGTTGGCGCAGACCTCGATAAAAGAATAAAGCTCTCTTAAATAAAAATTTAAATTATGATCCGTTATTTAAGATTCGTTGGTTTTGTATTCCCAACGTTGGTTTTTGGAATCGTTTTTCTACTAACGAATTTACTTGATGCAGCCAGCTCTTCATCAAAAGCAAAACAGCCCGATTTTACCAAAGGTGACGAGATTCCTGAGGGCTTTGAGCACGACTGGAACCTTGGTCCCACTGGTGCCCGCGGCTGGATTTTCAGCAATCGGTTGGAAACGAGTCAAGCCCGACAAATTCTTATTACAAAGGTAGATTCCGGCTCGCCTGCAGATGGTACTTTAATGGATAGGGACGTAATCCTTGGCCTTGACAATATTGCTTTTGAAGGCGACCCAAGAACCGAATTCGGCAGGGCGATTGGTAAAGCTGAAATTAAAGGTGAACTCAATCTACTGCGGTGGCGCAAAGGCAAGACAGAAAACGTCACCATAAAGCTGCCAATTTTGGGTGGTTATGCAAAGACGGCGCCATGGGAATGTCCGAAGTCAGAGAAAATATTACAAAAAGGACTCCAAGCATTGGCTACCCGTATTGCCGATCCTGAGTACAAATCCGTTGTCATAACTCGCTCACTCAATGCACTGGCATTACTGGCAAGCGGAAAAAAAGAATATCAACCCCTCATCAAGAAAGAGGCGGATTGGGCCTCCAATTTTTCATCAAATGGATACAAGACATGGCACTATGGATATGTGATCATTTTTTTGGCCGAGTATGTAATCGCAACCGGTGACCAAACGGTTCTGCCAGGGCTGCGTCGATTGGCGATTGAGTCTGCTCATGGACAGAGTGTGGTTGGATCTTGGGGACATCGATTTGTTCGGCAAGAAACTGGTAGACTTGGCGGTTACGGTATGATGAATTCCCCCGGAATACCTCTTACAATAGGACTTGCGCTTGCAAAAAAGGCGGGTGTTGATGATGCCAAGGTTTCAAAGGCCATAGAAAAAAGTGCAAACCTTCTTCGCTTCTACTCGGGGAAAGGGGCCATTCCATATGGTGATCATCGCCCATGGATTCAGACTCACGACGATAATGGTAAAAACGGAATGGCAGCTGTTCTTTTTGACCTTCTGAATGAACCCGAACATGCCGAATATTTCTCACGAATGAGTGTTGCCTGCCATGGTCCGGAGCGGGATACTGGGCATACCGGTAATTTTTTCAACATGCTCTGGGCAATGCCGGGCATTGCTCGGTCAGGACCGCAAGCAAGTGGTGAATGGATTAAAGAATTCGGAGGTTGGTACTTCGATCTGGCCCGTAAATGGGATGGTACTTTCATACACCAAGGCCCGCCGAACTCGCGCCATGACAGCTATCGAAACTGGGATTGCACCGGGATCTGGTTGTTGGCCTACGCGATTCCCAAGGGTAGGATCAATCTCACCGGAAAAGGCAAACCAAAGATTCCTCAAATCAATGCCGGGGAAGCGAAAAGGTTGATAATGGATGGCCGTGGTTGGAGTAATAATATGCGGACAAGTTTCTATGATTCCCTTTCCAAGGAAGGTCTACTCGCTCGACTTGCAAGCTGGTCACCAACCGTTCGTGAACGATCGGCCATAGCCTTGGGTAGGCGAAAGGATGAGGTTATAGATGAACTCATATCGATGCTAAACTCCAGTGCACTTTATTCTCAGCTAGGAGCTTGCCAGGCTATTAAATTTCAGGGCGCTCGAGGAGCAGCCGCAGTTCCGTCATTATTAAATACTCTGCAATCGGATGAACTATGGTTGCGAATTCTTTCTTCCGAAGCTCTTGCCGGGATAGGAGATCCGGCCAAGTTAGCCGTGCCATTGATGCTGGAGCGTCTTGCGAAGACCAATTCATCGGATGATCCCCGCAAAATGGAACAGCGCTACCTTTCCTTCGCTTTATTTAGCAAAAGGAATGGATTGATTGGACGCTCGCTTGATGGAGTTGACCGTGATTTGCTCTTAAAATCAGTCCAAGCTGGCCTGCTGAATGAAGATGGGAGGGCACGAGGTGCATTTGGATCGGTATACGAGAACTTAAGTTTCGAGGAAATCAAACCACTCTTGCCAGCTATACATCAAGCAATCCTGAAACCCTCTCCAAGTGGAATCATGTTTTCAAATGCCATCCAGGATGCAGGGCTAAAACTCTTCGCCAAGCACCATGTGGAGGAAGGTATTGAACTAACTGCCAATTATGCAAAACACCAAAAAAAGCATGGCAGTCAAAAACGCATAGTTACGATCATGAAAATTCTCGAAAGTTACGGAGCTCATGCAAAGCGGGTTGTCCCTAGTCTTAAGCAAACTGTCCGCTATTTTAAAAACGAAGAAAATGATTTTCCCAAAAAACTAAGCCTTGATAAAGCAAAAATCGTCGAGAAATCCATTTACAGAATTGAGGCATCTACAGACGAGCCAAAACTGATTAAAATAAATCTCTAAGATTTCGAAAAATTAGATCTTATTTGTAGTTGTAATGTCTCAAAAGTGGAAATTTCTCCGATTACTTTGATAAGCTGATTTAGATTTATCAACTGTGGTTAAAATCTTTTTCCCAAAAATCGTGAAATTACAAAAAAATCACTCGACTCAAATTTCGAATGTTTTGGTTATTGGCAGTGGTGGTGCCGGACTCCGAGCCGCCATCGAAGCCAAACTGGCTGGGAAGGAAGTTACTATTCTTGGCAAAAGAAGTAAGAGAGACGTCCATACGGTTCTTGCTGCAGGGGGCATTAACGCAGCCTTTGGCAATGTTGACCCTGATGATTCATGGCAGCAGCATTTCGCGGACACTTATCTCGAAGGTTACCAAATTGGCGAACCGCTCACAATTGAGGTGATGGCCAAGGAATCTCCCGATCTTGTGGAGGAAATCGATAGGTGGGGAGCTAATTTCGCAAGAACCAAGGATGGAAAGATAGATCAGCGGTTTTTTGGGGCTCATACTTACCGGCGTACCTGTTATAGTGGCGATTACACTGGTCGCTCGATCTTGATGACGCTTATTCAGAGAGTTAGCGAACTCGATATCCCGGTACTCGACTCGCAATATGTAACTCAATTACTCGTCAGCGACTCGACCTGCTTCGGAGCCATGTCCTTTAATCTAAGTAGTGGCGAACATACCGTTTTTTTGGCGGATGCTGTCGTTTTGGCAGCAGGTGGGCACACCCGTATATGGCGGAAGAGTTCATCAAGACGAAACGAGAATACGGGTGACGGCTTCTTTTTAGCTTTGGATGCAGGATGTAACTTGTCCGACATGGAAATGGTACAATTTCATCCAACAGGCATGGTAATACCCGAGGAAATAGCAGGAACCTTGGTAACCGAAGCCGTTCGCGGCGAAGGTGGATATTTGATCAATGGAGAGGGGGATCGCTTTATGAAAAAGTACGATCCGGAGCGCCTTGAACTGTCCACTAGGGATCGCGTTGCCATGGCTAATTACACAGAGATCCTGGAGGGACGCTCAACCGCCAACGGAGGCGTTTATCTTGATATTAGCCATCGTGAAAAAGAGTTCATCATTCAGAAATTGCCACGTATGTATCGCCAGTTTCTGGACACTTTAATGCTCGATATTTCCGAGTCACCAATGGAAGTTGCACCAACTGCCCACTATTCAATGGGCGGAGTTGTGGTACGCACCGAGGATCATTGGACGGGGATCGAGGGCCTCTACGCAGCAGGGGAAGTCGCAGGCGGCCTGCACGGAGCAAACCGCTTGGGTGGAAATTCATTGGCTGAAATTCTAATTTTTGGGAAACGGGCCGGTTATGCCGCTGCGGAACATTCTGATCAAATCAACGTTCAACTCAGAGACAAAACACAAATTCAATTGGCCCACGACAAAATAAATGCTTTCATCAAATGCGGGAGCGAAGTTGCCAGGCCGCTTCAAAGAACCCTGCGTGATTTGATGTGGGAATGTTGCGGGGTCGTCAGAACCGGGGAAAAGATGGCAGAAGGTCTGCAAAAGATTGACGATTTAAAAGAAAGGGTGAGCAAACTTGACGTACGACCTGATTCAGAAGGTTATGAGGATCTGATGCTCGCGTTTGACCTCAAGGCCTCAATAACATCTGCTGAAGCAACGCTCCTATCCGCAATCGAACGAAAGGAAAGCCGCGGAGCACATCAACGTAAAGACTATACTCAACTGTCCAACACCCAACTGGTAAATTACAGAATTTCCGTCAATGATAATGACCAGCTTGAGGTTCATCAGCATGAGATCGAGAATCTTCGTAGTGACCTTAAAGATATCGTTTCGAACACAACGGAGGTGGGGGACTTTACCGGTAAGCTACTCGAATAGATTTTACTACACTTGGGTAACCTATTTGCAGCGTATCGGGGTCAATTCGAGAGTCGCCATGGAACTGATGCGACACTCCGATCGGAAGCTGACCGACAAAATTTACACGGACTCCAATTTGCTTCCTTTGGGGGTGGTGGTACGCAATTTGCCCGACGAGGAAAATTTGATCAATATATTGACTGAGATTTCCGGCAAAACCTGTCGAAACGGGTCGCGGGTTGGCGAAATCGAGCCACTTGAAATAGCGGCCAAAACCGCTCTGAATGCCTCTCCCAGACTGGGATTTTCGCAATCTGACGACTCTGAAACTTTGGTGGAGGTGGCGGGAATCGATCCCGTCTCCATGCCTGGAAGAAAGAGGTTCAGGCCGAGCCCATGAATCCCAACCCCCTTGTCTAAGGAACCAAATAAAAGAAGAACATTTACTATCAAATAATGAAAACTTCATTGTAGGCGTGAAATGCTTAAAAAAGTAATTGTTTATTTATTTGCTTTTGAAGGATTATCTGCTTCAAGACTTTCATCAGTGTACAGCCTCGTTTTGACTTCCCTTTGTTTTTTTTCAACTGTCCTTTTGGCAGAAAATTCATTGGTTTCTCGAGTTGAGGCATACTCCGTACTGACACCCGCAATTGAAGATAATTTATCTAAGAACAAAAAAACAAGCGGGCTGGAAGGGAAAATTTTTACTGGATATCAGGGTTGGTTTCGTGCGCCCGGGGATGGCTCCGGCCTTGGCTTTAGTCATTATGAGAAAAATGGGAAATTCGAGCCTGGTTCATGCTCCATCGATCTATGGCCAGACATCCGGGATTTTACGCCGGAAGAAAAATTCGCAACGCCATTCCGACATGCTGATGGCAGTACGGCCCATGTCTTTAGTTCGCTCCATCCACTTACTGTCAATCGGCACTTCCAGTGGATGAAGGAATACCAAATTGATGGAGCCTTCGTTCAACGGTTTGCCATACATGGCTCAAAGGAGCAAAAGAATCATCGGCGACTCAAGTATGAGAACCAAAAACTAATACTTTGCCGAAACGCGGCCAACAGAAACGATCGTCATTGGGCATTGATGTACGATTTGTCTGGAATCAAAAACCAAGATTTCGAACGTTTGGCTGAGGACTGGAAGAACTTAAGAAAACGCATGCAACTTGGAACGGATCCCAAAGACTCAGGTTACCTGCAGTTGAATGGAAAGCCGTTGGTTGGGATCTGGGGGGTCGGTTTTAAAGACGGGAGGGAGTATGGGCTAGAGAAAACAGAATGGTTTATCCGTCTGCTTAAGGACAACCCGGACTGGGGTGGCATGAGCATCCTCTTGGGCGTTCCTTATTACTGGAGAGACATGGACCGCGATGCAGTAACCGATCCCAAACTTCATCGGATTATTTCCATGGCTGATGTGATCAGTCCTTGGTCTGTCGGTCGTTATGCTGGATTGATGGATGACTATGCCGAAATTGTTTCGCGACAATTTGCCGATCGTAAATGGTGCAATATACGAAAGATCCATTACATGCCCGTACTGTTTCCCGGATTCAGTTGGAAAAACATGAAGAGTGCAAAAAGTGCTTCCATTCCAAGACAACGAGGAAAGTTTTTCAGAAAGCAATTTCAGGCTACAAGCATTGCTGGAAGTACCTCTGCATATGTTGCAATGTTTGACGAAATGGATGAAGGGACGGCCGTGTTCAAATGCACAAATCAGGTACCCATCGGGAAATCATCATTTGAAACCTTCGAAGGTCTACCTTCCGACCATTACCTCAAGCTTTGCCGTGATGGGCGCCGAATGATTCGGGAAAGCATGACTCCTATCATTAGATAGTCGGTCTGATAAAACTCATTTAAGCTGAATCTACGGTTTGGCATGCACGCATATCTGTATGATTGGAGCTAAAGATGTTCAGAATGGCAATTCCAGTCTGAAGTTTTGGAATACTGGCGAATCTAAAATTGGTGAAGATGGCACGAATCGAACCCGAGGGACTGTGGTAATTAGCCCAAGTAAACAAGTGAGCGAGGAGCTTTCACCAAAAGTGTTAATCGAAATATTGACTGAGATTTCTGGGATATCGGGTCAAAATGGGTCTAATTCGGTCAAAAACAGCTTATTCAAAACAGAGCCTAGGAACCGCTTAGAACCCGCATTCCTTAAAGGAAAACTGCCTAAGGGGGTGTCTGAAACTTTGGTGGAGGTGGCGGGAATCGAACCCGCAGGGGCAGTGGGCTCAACCCCTGCAAGCAAGCGGGATTCGGCTCATTCACCTGAGGCGTTGATCAAGATATTGACCAACCTTACAGACGAGGATCGTCAACTATTGACTCGAATTGTCGAAAGATGGGGCACTACAAGCGATGAGTTGAAGAGGGCGGTTTTGAGGGTGGTGGGGGATGGGTGATTAAAAACTATTATCATTAAAGAGTAGCATGCTGATTATATAGATGATCAGCGACCTGCTTCGTTTGTTTTGCATCTAGTTTTTCGTAGTATGAGTTTCATGACTATCCTACCAAACCATCACCCTATTATGAGATTTTTTGCGACGCAGAGGGGAACAGGGATAAATTAGGTTTCTAGAGCTATTAGGTTTCTAGAACTATTATATTGATACCTTCAAATGAAGAGGCTTCTTTTTCCAGTTTTGACTTTAGCGACTTTGATTGGCTTATCGCTTTTCAGTGAGGGAATTGCTGCCCAATTTAGCGAAAACTTGGAGGCGGTTGCCAAAATCTATCTTCGCTACGGGCTGCAAGCCGCGATCTGGCTTTCCGGAGCACATGTTGTGACCCGCTTGATCGAGGTTGTGTTGTGGGATCGAATCTCGAAGTGCATCCTGGCAAAGGAACCACCGAGGATCTTCAAGGACATTGTGACTCTGCTTGTATTCGCCGTCGCCATTTCGGGAATTGTTGCAACAGTCTTAGACCGTTCCATCACAGGGTTGTGGGCCACTTCTGGCATACTTGGTCTAGTGGCGGGCTTTGCCCTTAAGGACATGATACTAGACGTTGCATGTGGAGTTGCCCTGCAAATGGAAAAACCTTTCGCCACAGGAGATTGGATAGAAATCCAAGGCAATCGGCCGGAAAACCATGTCGTAGCGCGTGTAACCCAAATCAACTGGCGAACAACTAGGTTCAAGACCACCAGTAAAAACCTCGTCGTTGTCCCTAACCGCAAATTGTGCGACGCCACTATAACCAACTTTCGAGCGGAAGATCCTACTTGTCGAGCGGATATCTTGCTCGTATTTGATCCAGTACTTCCCCACGATGAAGTTTCGGAGGTATTGCTAGACGCTATGCGAAAAGCCGCTGACGGGGAAAAAATTCTCCATAAACCCGTACCAGAAGTTAGGCTTGGGGACTGCAATTTGGCGGGCCAGGCATATGAAGCGAGGTTCTTTTTCTCAAGCATGTACCTCTCCCCCGGCATGGCAAAGGACTTGGGCATGCAGGCTATAATGAAAAGCCTGAGAACTGCGGGGTTGCAAACCGTACACGGATTGCTTCCGATTACATGACACAAGCAAGATGAGTGCATGAGGTCGATAGACGGGTTCGGGGAGTGGACACAGATATGGACGCACTTTTCCGGCGAGGATCGTCAGATGCTGTCGCAAATCGTCGAAAGATGGGGTGACCTCAGCGAAGAGTTGAAGAGGGCGGTTTTGAGGGTGGTGGGGGATGGGTGATTAATAACTATTATCAAAACGGCATAGCTTGCTGATTATATCGTTTCGGATGAAGGATTCAAAGACCTTAGGATTTGCCTA
>Ga0160422_10002951_pt1 | contig 10558 bp, 12 predicted proteins | sample Fk160mmetaG_FD_108192 | JGI IMG/M metagenome (GOLD analysis project Ga0160422, IMG submission 108192) | Marine microbial communities from the Central Pacific Ocean - Fk160115 60m metaG | ecosystem: Environmental > Aquatic > Marine > Oceanic > Photic zone | place: The Central Pacific Ocean... | reverse complement strand
ATTTTTTTCAAAAAGTAGAACGGGCTGCCCCCGAAACCGAGGACAGCCCGCTGCGGTTTGCTACTGGAGTAGAGCTGTTACGCTCCGTTGGAACTGGTCGGATGGGCCAGGGGTTGTGAGTCCCCGTTTCTGCATCCCTTGAAGTCGAATCCGTTCAGCAGACACCAACGCTTCATCGGCGCTGGCGGAGCATTTACGGTCCGGGACTACGGTCGCCACAAACCGCTCGAGGGCGGATAATGCGGCGTCAATACGTTCATCAATCGTGCCAAACTCATCGCGAATCGCCTCGACAGACCTCTCTGCAGAGTCAATCCGAAACAGTGCCCACTCTGCCTCTGTGCAGGAGTCGACTCGCGCGTGATTCCGGTCAACCTTGAGTTCGCTGGCGGAGAGTCCCTCGAATGAACACTCTGAATCGTCGGAAGCTGCCATTGATGACGAGGCCTCAACAACAACCAGTGCGATCTCATCCTGAATGACCTCAAACTCTTGTTGAAGAAGAGCGTGATGGCAGGCGCCATCACCCATGGATGAACTCTGTGTGGCGATCAACCTCATCCGGCCCAGAAGTGTCTTCACTTCGATGGCAACAGAATCGATTGCTTGTGCGAGGGAGACCCGGGTCGCCGGCAAAGACGCCCGGGATGAAACCATTCCCCGTGGTGCTTCGACCGTGGCATCACCGTGAGCAGAACGCTCTGCAGCCATTGTCGCGTCAACCTGTCGGTTGCCCGACGATACTGACCCATCGGCTTTCGTAGAAATCTGCCCCGCGGAGGCCGAAGAAAGCTGATTTTTGAACGATGTGTTGCGGTTAGTCACGATCGAATCTCATTGAGAGAAAGTTGATGAACAAACCCGTTAAGTCCATCCTATGACTCATCGGCCGAAACCAGTCCACGTTTGAGAACTTTTTGCCCAAATTACCCAATACGGACGCAAACAATTGAACTTAATAAAAAAACCGATGGGCGGTTAAAAAACCGCCCATCGGCATAAATAATCTCGGGGAAAGTCCCCCGGAGTTGTGAGCCTCCGGGGGACTGAGTCGACGTTGGGTCACAATCCCAACGCCTGCGCTTCCTACCCGAGGAGCGAAACTACACTCTGGTTGATGCCCTTTGCTTGGCTCAGGGCCGCGACACCGGCCTGCTGCATGACCTGAAGTCGTGTCATCTCAGCTGTCTCATGGGCGTAATCGGCGTCCATGATCTGGCTGGCTGCAGCAGAAAGGCTCTCAACGTAAGTGGACATGTTGCGAATCGAAGAATCCAGTCGGTTCTGAACCGCACCATATTGTGAGCGAATGTTGTTGACCGAATCGATGGCTGTATCGACCGTACCGATTGCGGTCCGCGCACCTGCGGCGGTCGAAAGCACCAACGCTTGGATACTCAGGGCGGATTGGCCAAGGTCGCCGAGCGTGATGTCGATCTGAGAGGTTGAAGTCCCATCAACACCAACCTGAACCGTGAGCGATGAAAGGTCACCGTTGCTCAGTGAGATTCCGTTGAACTCGCTGGACTCCGCAATCCGGTCCACCTCGGCAACCAGCTGGTTGGTTTCAGTTTGGATATAGGCACGCTCGTCATTCGCAAGAGTGTCGGAACCACTCTGCACAGCGAGTTCGCGAAGACGGTCCAAGATGCTCAACACCTCTTTCGTGGCCGACTCAGCGGTTTGAATGACCGAAACGCCGTCGTTTGAGTTGCGAATCGCCTGCCGACCAGACCGAGCCGTCGTGTTCAGGTTCATCGCCACCGCGGAACCGGCAGCGTCATCAGCGGCCTTGGTGACACGAAGTCCACTCGACACACGAGCCAAGGTTGATTTGAGCGAACCCTGAGTGCTGTTCAGGGAGTTCGCAGCCTGCATAGAAGCAATGTTTGTGTTGACAGTAAGTGACATGATTTAGTCCTCTTTCTTGGGTAGGAAGAGTTTGTGTTAATGCAGTTTGGCGGATGTATATCGGCCTCCCTACACAATACTCATCGAACGTTTTGTATGATTATTTAAGGCTTTTTTGTGTGTTTTTTTAAATTCATCTATACGGACCCAAAACACTGACCTTTAGACAAAAAGCAATGGGCCGGATGTTCTTACGAACATCCGGCCCGACCCTAAATTCTCGGTGAGGAGGAGCCCCTCGAGAGCTGTGAGACTGCCCGAGGGGCATTGAGACTCGGCACCTCGGCGCCGAGTCAGCCCTCCTACCCGAGGAGCGAAACTACAGATTGATTGATTGTTTTGGCCTGACTGAGCGCCGCAACTCCGGCTTGCTGCATGACTTGATACTTTGTCATCTCAGCAGTCTCATGCGCATAGTCGGTGTCCATGATTTGGCTCGAGGCGGCGCTAAGAGACTCGACGTAGGTAGACATGTTGCGGATCGACGAGTCAAGTCGGTTTTGAACAGCACCGTACCCTGCTCTCACGCTGTTCACTGCATCGATGGCGGTGTCTACAGTCCCAATGGCGGAACGAGCACCCGTTGATGTCGAAAGGATGAGCGCTTGGACACCCAGTGATGACTCCGTGAGATCACCGAGGGTAATGTCGATCTGCGAGGTGGACGTTCCATCCACACCGACCTGAACTGTCATTGTTGTCAGGTCCCCATTGTTAAGGGAAATCCCGTTGAACTCACTGGATTGAGCAATGCGCTCGATTTCATCGGTGAGCTGGTTGCTCTCGGCCTGAATGTATGCGCGCTCGTCATCATCAAGCGTATCTGAAGAGCTCTGGACCGCCAGTTCACGCAACCGGTCGAGAATGTTCAGAACTTCACGCGTCGCCGATTCAGCAGTCTGAATAACCGAAATGCCGTCGTTCGCGTTGCGGCTGGCCTGACGACCTGAGCGGGCGACTGTGTTTAGGTTGTGGGCTACCGCAGAACCGGCAGCATCATCGGCGGCCTTGGTGACACGAAGACCACTGGAAACTCGGGCGAGCGAGTGACTCAGCTTGCCTTGGGTCGCGTTGAGAGAGTTAGCAGCACGGATAGAGGCCAAATTGGTGTTGACGGTAAGTGACATGGTTTCGCTCCACTTCTGGGTAGGAAGTTGTTGATGTGCAAGGGACTGCTTCCCTCATCCGGGGAGACTCACATTCCCCGGCCACACCAAACCTTTCGTACGGGTTTCCATTTCGTTTTAGGCAAAACGCTAAAAAAAACCGAAAACCCCCTCTACGGAAGGGAGAAATCTTACTTGAGACGAATTGGTGGAAAAAATAAAAACATGCCTTCAAAGTATGTTTTACAAACCCTTCCCCACTCCAAGAAAGCCATTACCTTTGCGCAAAAAAAAGGGTGCCCGGCAGAATGCCGGACACCCAGGGAAGCGACCCTCTCGAGCCGCCGGGGAAAACCCTTAGAGCAGTGAGAGCACGGATTGGTTCATGCCTCGCGCTTGTCCCAAGGCGGCCACTCCGGCCTGCTGCATGACCTGAAGTCTCGTCATCTCTGCAGTCTCGTGAGCGTAGTCAGCGTCTTGGATCTGGCTGGCTGCACTGGAGAGCGACTCGACATAGGACGACATGTTGTTGATGGCGTTGTCGAGACGGTTCTGCGTCGCACCGTACGTTGCTCGGATGTCGTTGACACTGTCGATCGCGGTGTCGATTGTCCCGATTGCGGTACGAGCGGCCGCAGCTGTCGACAAGTTCAGTGCATCAACACCGAGAGCATCACCACTGACGTCACCGAGCGCAATCGAAATCTGCGAGTTGGTTGTCCCGTCGACGCCGACCTGCACCACCAACGAAGCGGTTGACCCAGCGCTCAACGAAATGCCGTTGAACTCACTCGATTCGGCGATTCGGTCAATCTCGCTTCGGAGAGCGGCCGTTTCGGTTTGGATGTAGTCACGCTCCGTCGCTGCCAAGGTGTCCGAAGAGGACTGGACGGCGAGCTCTCGCATCCGGTCGAGGATGCTGAGTACTTCTTTACTAGCGGCTTCGGCGGTTTGAATAACGGAAACACCATCATTCGCGTTCCGAATCGCCTGTCGGCCAGACCGAGCCTGTGTCGACAAGTTCTGCGCCACTGCAGCGCCAGCAGCGTCATCTGCGGCCTTGGTAATGCGCATTCCGGAAGAAACGCGACCAAGGGTCTCGCTGAGGCTGCCTTGAGTTGAGTTGAGAGTATTTGCTGCGCTAATAGCAGCCATATTGGTGTTCACGGTCAGTGCCATGATGCACATCCATCATTGGGGTTGTGTCTGTAGAGGAAGAACAAAAAAAGCGTGAGTGCTACCGCACGCTGCGAGGTTCGGCTGTTACCACCGGCCTCACAAAACTCTTCGAACGGTCTACAAAATAGGTTTAGAACTTTTATTAAAAAAACTTGCAACCGCTCTATACGGACCCGACTGCACACCCTTAAGAAGAAAACCGGCCCCGAAGGGCCGGCCGGTCTGAATGACAAGGTGGTGTCTGAAGTTGAGGCCGCGGTCCCCTGCCCCAGACACCACCAAGGTCTGCTCTATCCAAGCAGCCCAATGACACTAGAGTTCATTGACCTGGCTTGACCCAGAGCCGCGACACCTGCCTGTTGCATCACCTGTAGTCGTGTCAACTCAGCCGTTTCATGTGCATAATCAGCATCCTGAATCTGGCTGGCAGCGCCACTCAACGCTTCAACATAGGCCGACATGTTGTTCACACTCGATTCGAGTCGGTTGTGAGCAGCACCATACGTCGCGCGAATATCATTGACGCTATCGATCGCAGTGTCGATCGTGCCCAATGCCGTTCGCGCGGCAGCAGCTGTGGAAATGTTGAGTGCATTGACCCCCAGTGCATCACCACTAATATCCCCCAGAGCAATTGAGATCTGAGAGTTTGTGGTGCCATCTACGCCGACCTGTACCACCAGCGATGCGGTCGTTCCAGCACTAAGTGTAATGCCGTTGAACTCGCTCGACTCCGCGATGCGATCAATCTCGCTCCGCAAGGCAGCAGTTTCGGTTTGGATGTAATCCCGTTCGGTCGCAGCCAAAGTGTCCGAGGAGGACTGCACTGCGAGTTCACGCATCCGGTCCAGAATGCTGAGGACTTCCTTGGTGGAAGCCTCCGCGGTCTGAATGACCGAGATGCCGTCGTTCGCATTGCGAATTGCCTGACGGCCAGAACGGGCCTGGGTTGAGAGGTTCTGCGCGACGGCAGCACCTGCAGCATCATCTGCAGCGCGAGTGATCCGCATTCCAGATGAGACACGAGCCAAGGTTTGGCTCAAGGCACCTTGAGTGTTGTTCAGCGTATTTGCTGCACTCAAAGCAGACATGTTGGTATTGACAGTTAGCGCCATTTTGCACCTAGTCAGTTCGGGTTTAGAGACCCGCCAAACCGAAGTTCAGGAGGCCTCATAGAACCTCTTCGGATGGTTTTCGGTGCATTTAAATTTTTTCTGCCGTTTTTTCCCAAACCACCCTCAACGGACGGTTTCGGAATGACTTAAGAAAAAAACGAAGATACTTCTCAAAAAGTACCTTCGCCTTATTTTTTCCCCGGCCCCGGGTGCCGTTAAATCCGAGTAAACAACCCGGAATATCTCTGCATCGAAGTCACCTGCATCGCCGCATCAAAGTTGGTCTGCAACTGTACCAGCTTCGAGTACGCATCGACCACGTTGGTCTCCTCAATGCTCGCCTTGGCTTGGGTCAGTTCGACCTCCAAATTGCTTGCAAGGTCGGAGGCATCGAGTGAACGGCGCATTTCACCGCCGACCTCTACCCTCGCCTTTTCAAGGTCGGTCAGCGCAGCGTCGATATCGTCGAGCGAAGATGCGATCGCTGCGGTGTCATCTGTGTTCAGCGCAGTCTTGAGGTTCTCCAGCGCAACGAACATATCCGATGAACCCGTAAGCACATCGCTGCCATCGAAGCCAGTTTTGACAGTCAACCCGTCTCCCACAATGGTCTCTGGGTGATCCGTGGATCCTATATAGGTTCCGTCGTCGCCGAACGCAGCGCCGTCGTAGGCCGTTCCTGCAAAAATGTATCGCTCGTTAAAGCGCACGTTGGCAGAACTCAATGCTCTACCGAACAACGAGTCGGTCACATTCGCCGCTTCCGCTCTTTGGTCGGCATTGTAGGTTTCGTTCACAAACTGGACCGCCAGTTCTCGTGCCTCGGTTAGCGTGGCGTGAATATCCCGGAGCGAAGTATCGGCCACATTAAGGAGTTGCTCGGCTTGGCTGGAGTTCTTCTGGTAGACATCCTGATTGGACAACTGCTGGCGGATGTTGTGCAACTGGGACACGCGACCCGGATCATCACTGGGTCGATTGATCCGTTTACCGGTCGCGACCTGTTCGTTGAGTTCCGCAACGCGACTCCCCATTGACGAGGCCGTCTGCCGCATCACTTCCATTCGTCCGTGCCAAGTTGTTCGAATCATTTATCGGACCGTCCGCATGAGTTCATTGAGCAGGTCATCCGCAGCGGTGACCACCCGAGCTGCTGCCTGATAGGCGGCCTGATACTGCATCAGGCTTACAGCTTCTTCATCCAAATCGACCTTCGAGGTTGCTTCCTTTAGGGAATTTAAATCCGACATGATTGCGCCGTGGGTCGTCGCATCGACCTCAAAGCCCACAATGGCGTTTCCAAGGTCAGAATAAATTGATGCAACGAATTCTCGCGAATTCATCGTCCCGCCCTTGAACAGGTCTGTGTTTTCCACATCGATGATATTGGCGAGGTTTCCACCATCACCCACTTCTGACCCGGGACTTCCAGCCGCAGCGATCATGTTGATGTCGGTCGCCAGTACTGCGTCGAGTGACATGGCCGTTGAGGCGTTCGTGAATCCTGTTGGGAGTGTGAAAAAATCAAGCCCTGGACTACCGTATGCGTCAAACCCTGAAGAGTGCTGAGCGTTGATCTCATCCACGAACTCTTCCGCAAACTCATCAAGAGAGTCAAGCGTACTTTTGGCTTGGTCACGCGCGGCCACCAATCCACCGATTTCACCACTCAGAAAGGAATCCACCTTGATGGATCCTTCACCTGCGGTGACTTTGACGCTGAGCATGCCCGTGACCGGATCCACTGCGGTTTCGAGCTGCCGAACGTTGACATCCTGAACGAGGGCGTGGCCGCCAACAAATAGAGACATCTGTCCATTGGCTTTGTAGTCCACGTCCACACCGATCTTCTGCGCCAACGTTTCGACGAGTCCATCGCGGGCATCCATAAGGTCTGCGGGGCCATTGATCGCATCCGAGTCCGAAATGCGACGGTTGAGCGTTTCAATCTCATCCAGGATTGAGTTGACGCCTTTCAGTTCATCCTTGATCCGGTCCTCAGCACGTCGAATCGACTGCAGCAAGGCATCACCGCCTCGATTGACTGAATCAACCAAGTCTTGTCCTGCATCGCGTGCCGCAAGGCGGAGGCCGTGATCGCTCGGTTCACTCGTGAGCTCAGTCAGCGAATCAAAAAACTTATCGAGTCGATCCGCAATGCCCGAGGTGTCGCCTTCCTTAAAGTTGGCTTCGACAATGTTTAGGGTCTCAGAAGCCGTAGAAGCCATTGATTGGTCACCCATGGCTTCAAACGCGCGTTCGGTCGCAAAGCGGTCAATATCCCGCTTTACTGCTCCAACGGTGACCCCTTGCCCGGTGTACACTCCGTGCGGTGTGCGGTGCGGAACCCGAGTCTGACTGACCAGCCGACGACGGACATACCCTTCGGTGCTGGCATTGGTGACATTCTGTCCGGTGACCTCGACCCCGTATGACGCAGTCTTAAGTCCGGTCCGTCCAATGTGGAGTGTGTTGATGGAAGACATCGTTAGCGCTCACGGAATCGCCCCGATGCGCCATAGGTTGGCGAAGTGTTTGGCTCAAGCACGCTCCGGAACACCGAACCTGCTGCGCCCAACACACTCATCAACCGTCGATCCGTTTCCCTAAGGGTGCGGATTGTGTCCGCAATCTCTTGGTCCACACGGACAGACTCATCGCTTCCGATAACTTCCAACTCAAACTGGAGATCCGCACGGCTCGACGTTGCATCTGCAAGCCGGTCAGGGTCGAGTTGGCGAGCCGCGTCAAGCTGCGCTTGGGCAGCCTCAAGCGTCTCGGTCAGCACAGAAGCAAGAGAACGTTCCATCAGATCTCATGCATCAAGGCATTGACTGCATTGTCGAAGTCTTCGTCACTCCCAAGAGCACCGCTAGCGATGTCTTTGCGAGCACGGTCAACTTCGTCGGTGCGAACCTCCGGAATGTTCTCAAATGCACTCTTCAACTCGGACATCCACTGGCCTTCGCCACTGATCTGCACGGTCTCGTTTTGCACCGATGACTTCTGGTTGGTTCGCTGAGCCGACTTGGCGTCATTGACTGACGTCAGACGGTACAGCGGATGCGAGCCCTGAATTTTCATGAGCTATTCCTCCGCATTCTCTCTTCGGTCGAACCTAGGAATTCCTGAAGAAAAAAAATCATTTTATTTCCTCACCAAGGTTGGACCTTCATTGATTGGTTGATCATGACCTCCCCCATCATGGCCATGATCATGGTCATGAGCGTGGGCGTGGTCGTGGTCGTGGTCGTGGTCGTGGTCGTGACCATGCACTGAAGGTTCAAGAACGGCCATCGGGTTGATCGCTGTTCCATTCTGATGGACCTCGAGGTGAAGGTGTGGCCCGGTTGATCGGCCCGTTGAGCCGACGGTGGCAATAATGTCTCCCCGGCCAACCCGTTGACCTTTTTTGGCCTTCAGCTCCGCGCAGTGTGCATACAGGCTGGTCGTCCCGTCGCCGTGATCAACCACGATGACATTACCGTACCCTCCCCGCTTGCCTGCACTGGTCACGACACCTGGCCGAATCGGCTGGATGGGAGTCCCCTCTGCTGCCGCAATATCGAGGCCTTTGTGTTTCGTTCTCTTGCCATGGAACGGATCGGAGCGATGGCCAAAATGACTTGTGATGACGCCATCGGCCACCGGCAATGTCGCTGCCCTGCTTGAGGCCCTCGGCGCCCTCGAATACTCCGCTATCCTCGCAAAGCTCGGCGCTGAATCACTGGCACCGCCGCCGACCATCTGCCCAGCGAGCATGTCACCGAACCCAAACCCACCACCTTCGGCAATCCGCGCGGCTATTTCTTGATCGAACAAGTTTGAGAATATCTCGGCCTGCCCACCCGAAAACATTCCGTCTGGAACTGTTTTCCGCATCTCCTTGACCATCATTTCCACCATGTAGCCCTCGAAGGCCTTGGATGCCTCGAGTTGGTCCTTCGACATGCGAATGGCGTCCGTGTCTGGGGCGCTCAACTGATGGAGCGCAAGGGCATCAGCCCCTCCAAGCGACTTGATACTCACAGGCTCGCAATCTCCGCCTGCAGCGCACCTGCAGCTTTAATGGTCAGCATGATCTGAATCAGGTCTCGCGGCTTGACGCCCATGGAGTTGAGCGCGCCCACCAGTTGACCAATGGTCACGCCTTCCAGCATGGTGAGCCGGCCTTCTTCTTCCTCTGCAACAATGCGAGCATCCCGGGTGACCACGGTATCGCCTCCAGAGAGCGCACCGGGTTGACTGACATCCGTCTCGCGTTGAACCTCTATCGACAGCCCACCGTGGGCGACGGCAACCGGTGCAACCATCACATTGGCTCCCATGACAACAGTACCTGTCCGCTCGTTCACCACCACACGCGCGGGAGCATCAACCTCGAGTTCGACCAGTTCAATCTGTGCGAGCACGTCGATTGTCGTCGCATCGTCAGTGCGCGGCACCGCCATGCGAACCATTCCATCGTCATGGGCTGTGGCTAGCCGGTCACCCAAGGACTCGTTGATGGCATCCGCCATCCGCTTTGCTGTGGTGAAGTCGGGATCATGAATCAACCAGTCGATGTACTCGATTGCAGCCAGATCCAACCGGTTGGGGTTGTCAACCTCGACGGTAGCACCACGGGGTATGCGCCCCGTCGTGGGGTGATTCTTCCGAGTCGATTCTCCGCCCGACTCGGCGGAAAACCCACCGATAACAATCGGGCCCTGAGACGACGCATAAGCCTTGCCGTCAGAAGCATAAAGTGGGGTCAACTGCAACACTCCGCCCTCGAGGCTTTTGGCGTCACCCGTTGAGCTGACTTCAATATCGATTTTATGACCCGGACGCGACGTAGATGGAACGCGTGCCGTGACCATCACCACAGCCACGTTTCGCGAGATGATGTCGTCGGTTTGGAGTGTGACACCGAGCCCCTGAAGCCGATTGGCAAGGGTCCGAATGGTTGCTTCATTGCGCCGTGAATCCCCGGTTCGGTTGAGACCGGTCACCAGCCCGTACCCGAAAACTGCGTTGTCCCTAACGCCGTAAATGCTCGCGATATCTTTCACACGAGCCGCCTGAGCATCCGCCCCAAGCGCGAGCAATATGACCATCAAAAATCGAATCATGCTGTGCCTCCAAGGACATCGACTCGCCCTCACCATCGGACCGAACGCCGCAACCTTGAACAAAATGATCGGTTTTGGCCATTGCGAGCGGTGCTGCCCAAAACCAACAAGCGCGGTCGATCACGACCGCGCT
>Ga0160422_10002950_pt1 | contig 10559 bp, 11 predicted proteins | sample Fk160mmetaG_FD_108192 | JGI IMG/M metagenome (GOLD analysis project Ga0160422, IMG submission 108192) | Marine microbial communities from the Central Pacific Ocean - Fk160115 60m metaG | ecosystem: Environmental > Aquatic > Marine > Oceanic > Photic zone | place: The Central Pacific Ocean... | reverse complement strand
TTAATCCATTTTCCAATCAATGCTGATCCATCAAAAGATTTAGATTTCTCCCAAGGGAGACTACTCATTTTTAATTTGTCTTGTACATCCCGAGCTGTAAAGTCAATCCCTATACTTATTTCATCATAGTATTTGTGTGCAAACTCAGATGAGATGAATTTACCCACCCTATTGATTTTAACCAAAAACTCTAGTTCATGATGTATGGTTTTAGAAAAATCCGGAATAAAAAAAGGTTGATTTTTTTTAATAATTGAAGTTTCAGGTTTGAGAAAAATTACTGGACTATCATTTTTTTTGTTTTTTAACTCTTTGATGTGGTTTAAATAATTTCTCCCAATGCATATAACTTTCATATTTGTTATTTTTTATTAAACTTTTCCAATCTCAATTTTGTCAAAACTTTCTTAGTGTACATGGGAAAGTCAGCATTTAATATCCAACCAAAATAACCGGGCTCATTCTGCATGACATATTCAACGCTTTTACCTTTATGTTTTCCAAAAGAAAAACATGGGATTTCATTTTCATTTAATTTGATAAATCCTGCAGGGTCGACATTTTTTCCTCTCTTGGAAAAATTAGAAAGAAACTTTACATCATTTTCCAACTCAGAGTATTTCTTTAATTGAGATTCTAAAACCTCATACGTAGCTAAAGTATCGACTTTTGATGAATGGGCATTATCTAAAATTTTTCCACAGTAATATTTATAGGCTGCGGCTAATGTTCTTTGTTCCATCTTATGAAAAATATTTTGAACATCAATGGTGTGAATATTATCAATATCAAAATCAATATCAGCCCTAAGGAGCTCCTCAGCAAGTAATGGAATGTCAAATTTATCAGAGTTGTACCCCGCTAGATCACAATTATTAATCATTGATTTAACCTCGTGGGCTATCTCACTAAAATTAGGTTCATTAACAACCATTTCATTTGATATTCCGTGGACATTAATCGCTTCCTGAGGAATTTTAATTCCAGGATTTACTAGCCAAGTTCTTGATTCTTTATTTCCGTTTGGATAAATTTTTAAAACTGATATTTCAACAATTCTATCGGACGAAACATTAATTCCTGTTGTTTCAAGATCAAAAAAGCATAGAGGTTTACTAATTTTTAAATTCATGCCTTAAGTCATTAAACTTCCTGGTTAACATCCCACTTTTCTATTAGTTCCTTTATTGTTTTTATGAACATTCCGCCAGTAGCACCATTTATAATCCTGTGATCATAGCTATGAGATAATATTATTTTTTTTCTAATTCCAACGAAATCTCCCTTGTTAGTTTCAATTACAGAGGGTTCTTTTCTGATTGATCCAAATGCTAAAACACCCAATTGTGGTTGGTTAATTATTGGTGTTCCCATGAGAGTGTCAAATACACCAACATTACTGACAGTGTATGTTCCATCTTTAACCTCTTCAGGTGCAAGCTGTGAGTTTCTAGATCTTTTTGCTAGATCATTTACTTTTTTTACTAAACCTAGTAAACTGAGCTGATCAGCATTTTTAATAACAGGAACAATTAAATTTCCATCTGGTAATGCAGTTGCCATACCAATATTTATATTTCTATTTAATTTCAAATTATACCCACTCAATGAACCATTTAAAACTGGATATTTTTTTAAAGCTTTTGCCACAAGCATTATGAATATGGGTGTGAAAGTGAGCTTCTCACCCTCAGAATCTTGAAGCTTGTTTTGTACTCTTTTTTTCCAATCCCATATGTCAGTAATGTCAGCTTCTATAAAAGATTGGACATGAGCAGACTCATTTTTACTATGGATCATATGATCAGAAACTAACCTTTCCATCCTTGACATTTCATAAATCTTATCGCTTTCAGAAAAATTAAAATTATTTTCTTCAAATTGATTAGGTGTTGTTTCATTACTTGATCTTTCATCAATGTATTGTATGAGATCATTTTTTGTTATTCGTCCATCCTTTCCTGATCCATTTATTGAGTTTAACTCATCCTCAGAAACACCTTCTTTTTCAGAAATACTCCTCACCAAAGGAGATAAAATTAGTTTCGATTGTCTTGATGATTTAGGATCGATTAAATCTTTTGCTTTCGAAATCAAATCAATAGTTTCCTTTTGAGCTGAATCAATAAGTTGGCTAGATTTTTTTGTTTCAGTTTCAATCTGATCTTTGATATCCCCTGATTGTTCAATATCTGATTCTATTTCAATAATAGCTAATGGCTCACCAACTCTAACAACCTGATTAACAAGGCAAAGTTTTTTTAATAAAACTCCTTTGACATCAGATGGAACTTCAGAATCAACTTTATCTGTTGCAATTTCAACGACTAAATCATCTACTTGGATTAAATCACCCTCATTTTTTAACCAATTAATAATTGTAGCTTCCTCTACACTTTCTCCCATTCTTGGTAATGTAAGCTCATATTTAGCCATTCAAAATAATATTATGTTAACAAAAATATCAAATAAAAACTAAGGTGTACTTCTCAACGAATTTTCAAATGGTATGCGTTTGACAATACTCCTTCCTAGTGTTACTTCGTCAGTATATTCTAACTCATTACCCACAGAGACTCCCCTGGATATCGTAGTAATTTTAATATTGATATCAGTTAGTTGTTTGTATATATAAAAATTGGTAGTATCACCTTCCATCGTTGGACTTAAAGCAAAAATAAGTTCTTCGATTTTATTTTCTTTTAATTTTTCAATTAATGGGCTAATGTTTAGTTCATTCGGACCAATTCCTTCAATTGGGGAAATTTTACCTCCAAGAACATGATAGATTCCGTCAAATTGTGCAGTTGTTTCAATTGCCATGACATCCCTAATATCTTCAACAACACAAATAATATTTTTATTTCTTTTAGGACTTAAGCAAATATCACATATTTTATTTTCACAAATATTGTAGCAACTTTCACAATGTGTTATTTTATCTACCAAATTTGTTAATGATTTAGAAATATTGTGGGTCTGACTTTTTGGTTGTCTCAATAAAAATAAAACTAACCTGAGAGCAGTTCTTTTGCCAATTCCTGGTAATTGCGAAATTTCATTAACAGCATTTTCCAAAAGTTGAGAGGAAAAATTCATTATACAAAGATAACATTTGATTTTTTAAGAGCCATAATTGTTATATTTGAAATCAAGCCACAAAAATGTCATCTGTTTTAATTTTAACAATAATACTTCTATATTTTTTAGGACTTTTTACAATTTCTCAACTTACAAAAGGAAATGATGACAATTCTACTTTTTTTTCTGCGAATAAACAATCTCCATGGTATTTGGTTGCTTTTGGAATGGTAGGAGCATCACTTTCAGGAATTACTTTTATTTCTGTTCCTGGTGATGTTGGAAAATTTGAGTTCTCTTATTTTCAAGTTGTGCTTGGCTACCTTGTTGGTTATTTTGTGGTTGCATACATGTTGTTACCCATTTATTACAAAAAAAATCTTACATCAATTTATGAATATTTAAGAGACCGATTCGGACCTGTAAGTCACAAAACAGGTGCTTTTTTCTTTTTCATATCAAGAATAATTGGAGCCTCTTTCAGACTTTTTTTAGTAGCTATTGTACTTCAAAAATTTGTTTTTGACTCATTCCAAATTCCATTTGAATTCACGGTTATTTTTTCAATTCTTTTAATCTGGATATACACACACAGAGGCGGAATCAAGACTATTGTTTGGACAGATACTTTGCAAACTACATTCATGATTTTATCTGTTATTCTGACAATATATTTTATTAACCAATCTTTGAATTGGTCTTTTATTGAATTTATCGATTCTAATAATTTCAAAAAATTTGATGATATAATAGTTGTTGAAAGTTTTCTTCAAAGAAACCATTTTATTAAATCATTCATTGGCGGTATTTTTATAACTGTTTGTATGACAGGATTGGATCAAGATATGATGCAAAAAAACTTAACATGCAGGTCACTTAAAGAAGCACAAAAAAATATGGTTGTTTTTAGTATAGTATTGGTTTTTATAACTTTTTTATTTCTTGTATTAGGTGCCCTACTTTTTATTTATGCAGAGAAAAATAACATCCCAATTCCAGAACTTAATGGTTTAGTAAATCCAGACTTATTATTTCCTGAAATAGCTCTCAACAGTGGTCTTGGAACAATTGTTGGAATTACATTTTTATTAGGTTTGATAGCTGCAGCTTACAGTAGTGCTGATAGTGCGTTAACATCCCTTACAACATCATTTTGTGTAGATTTTTTGAACTTAGAAAGTAAAGAATTAAAAGAACAGAAAAGGATAAGAAAAACTACCCACATATTGATGAGCTTTGTTTTAGTAGTTGTCATTTTAATCTTTGAAAAATATTTGACAACAAACGTTATTGATGGGTTATTAACAGTTGCCGGATATACCTATGGACCACTATTAGGTTTATTTGCATTTGGAATATTTACCAAACGAAGTATTAAGGATAAATATGTGTGGATAGTTGCAACCCTGTCAGTTATTTTAGTAATAATAATTTCGAAAATTCCACCAAATTACATAGGAAATTATATTATTGGCTATGAGCTTCTCCCGATAAATGGAGCCATAACTTTTTTAGGTCTAAAATTGATCAGTAGAAAGCAGAACTAGTGTACATGATTCTTCATAATTAATTGAATTTTTTTTTAAGATTTTATAAAACTCCAAATTCTCAGTTCCTGGATTAAAAATTACTCTTTTAGGCTTTAGTTCTAAAATATAATTATAAAATTGTACTTGAAACTTTTTGTTAAGATATATAGTTACTGTGTGAATATTGTTATGGATTTTTTTGGTTTCTGTAACTTTAATTTTATCTATGAATCCAGATTTATGCCCTAAAGCAACAACATCAAAACCCTTGGAAATTAATGCTTTGACAGCTATATTCGAATACTTTTGAGTATTTAATGACGCTCCTAAGACTAGAGTTTTTTTCACCATCTAATGATTGCACTTCCCCAAGTAAAACCGGCACCAAATGCAGCAAGAACCAATAAGTCATTAGATTTTAATTTTTTCTTACTTACGGCCTCAGATAGAGCTATTGGAATTGAGGCAGCTGTTGTATTTCCATATCTTGTAATATTGTTGTAAACTTTATCATCACTAAGTCCTAACCTTTTTTGTATGAACTGTGATATTCTCAGATTTGCTTGATGTGGTATGAACAAATCAATATCATCATTAGAAAGATTATTAAAATCAAGGCCCTCTTTTATTACTTCTTGAAATCTTAAAACTGCATTTTTAAAGACCAACTGACCATTCATATATGGCAGATAACTCTCATCGTTTGGGTCATTGTCTTTAATAATATCATTAACCCACCTAGTACCAAACCCAGGGGCTAAACAAGACAACTCTTTGGCATATTTTCCTTCTGAATGAAGATGGGTAGACAAAACGCCTTTGTCATTATTTTTTTCTCTTGTTAAAACGACTGCTCCAGCTCCATCACCAAAAATCACAGAGATTGTTCTTCCTCTTGTTGATTTATCAACACCATATGATTGATATTCTGAGCCTATAACAAGTATATTTTTAAACTTTCCTGTTTTTATATATTGATCAGCAACTGAAATTGCATAAATAAATCCAGAACATTGGTTTCTTACATCCAGAGCGCCAATAGTATCCAAACCTAACATTTGCTGAACCAAAACACCAGGTCCTGGGAAATAATAATCTGGACTAAGTGTCGCAAAGATTATGAAATCAATATTATTTTTTTTTAATCCTGAGTTTTTAATGGCAATTTTTGCAGCCTTAACACCCATTTCTGATGTTGTATTTCCTGTTTTGGGCCTAGCCCATCTCCTTTCCTTGACCCCAGTTCTTTCTTGGATCCAACTATCAGTTGTATCCATCAACATTGTCAAATCTTGATTGGTAACTATGTTTTCAGGGACAAAGTGCCCTACACCGATAATCTTTGAGTTATACAAGTTTAGAAAATCTACATGCAATTTAATTAAAATTTATATATATTTTGTGGTAAGATTTTTGTCGAATGTCAATTTGTCACATAGAATCAATTGGTATATGATTTGATTAATTTTGTTAAAATTTAAATATGTCAAAAGGTAAAATAAACGTATCAGTTGAGAATATATTTCCACTAATAAAAAAATTTTTATATAGTGATCATGAAATATTTTTAAGAGAATTAATTTCTAACGCTACTGATGCTACTTCAAAATTAAAACATTTAAGTTCAATAGGTGAAAATAAAATTAAATTTAATGATCCAATTATTGAGGTTAAAGTTGATAAAAAAAATAAAAAACTACACGTTATTGACCAAGGAATTGGAATGACAACTGATGAGGTTAAAAAATACATCAACGAAGTCGCATTTTCTGGTGCAGAAGAATTTCTTGAAAAGTATAAAGACTCTGCAAAAGATGCAGGTATCATTGGTCATTTTGGCTTAGGATTTTACTCAGCCTTCATGGTTGCCAATAAAGTGGAAATTATTACAAAATCTTATAAAAAAGAAGAAGGTGTACATTGGACATGTGATGGTTCACCGGAGTATAGTCTGAAAAAATCTGACAAAAAGGACAGGGGAACTGAAATAATTTTACACATCGACAAAGATTCAAAAGAGTTTTTAGAAGAATCCAGAATTAAAAATCTTCTTTTGAAATATAACAAGTTTATGCCAGTTCCAATTAAGTTTGGAACTAAAGAAATTACCAAAAAAGTTGGAAAAGGTAAAAAAGAAAAAGAGATTAAAGAGACAGTCGATGATATCATAAATAATCCTAATCCTGCATGGACCAAGCCACCCAAAGACCTTGATGAAAATGCCTACAAGGATTTTTACAGAGAATTGTACCCAATGCAATTTGAAGAGCCTTTGTTTAATATTCACCTAAATGTTGATTATCCGTTCAATCTGACAGGTATTCTGTATTTCCCTAAAATATCTAACGATATCAATATTCAAAAAGATAAAATTCAACTATATCAAAATCAGGTTTTTGTTACTGATAACGTTGAAGGAATTGTTCCTGAATTTTTAACTCTTCTAAGAGGTGTAATAGATTCGCCTGATATTCCGTTAAATGTTTCCAGAAGTTATTTACAAGCAGACGGAGCGGTTAAAAAAATTAGTAATTATATAACCAGGAAAGTTGCTGATAAATTAAATTCGCTTTTTAAAAAAGATCGCAAAGAATTTGAAAAAAAATGGAATGACATTAAAGTGATAATTGAATATGGAATGTTAAGTGAAGAAAAATTCTTTGAAAAAGCCAAAACATTTGCTTTTTATCCCAGTGTTGATGATCATTACTATACATTTAAGGAACTAAAAGATAAAATTTCTAAAAATCAAACTGATAAGGATGGTAAATTGATAATCTTATATGCATCTAACAAAGAAGATCAACATTCATACATTGAAACTGCTAAAAGTAAAGGCTACGAAGTAATACTATTAGATTCACCAATAATAAGCCATTTAATTCAAAAACTCGAAACAAGCGAGGAAAATATTTCATTTACTAGAGTTGATGCAGATGTTATTGATAAGCTCGTAAAAAAAGATAAATCCGAAGTTTCAAAACTAAGTGAAAAAGAAAAAGAAAAAGTTAAAAGCATAATTGAAGAATGTGTTGGAAAGGAAAAATATACTGTTCAATTAGAAGCAATGGATAGTCTATCCCCACCTTTTGTTATTACATTCCCTGAATTCATGAGAAGGATGAAAGAGATGCAACAGACTGGTGGCAACAATATGTTTGGAAGTATGCCTGAAATATACAATTTGATCATCAACGTCAATAATCCCATTGTTTCTGAAATCCTAAAATCGAAAAGTAAGGACAAAAAAAATAGGCTCATAAACCAATCTCTGGATCTTGCAAAATTATCCCAAAATTTATTAAAAGGTGAGGATTTAACCTCATTCATAAAAAGAAGTATTGACTTTATCAAGTAAAAGAACTGGATTATACCTCATGAGTATAGTCTACATATATCTAGGTGTTCTACATTTTACTAATACTGATTTTTATTATCCTTACATGCCCAATTTTATTCCGTTTCATAAAGAAATGATATTGCTTAGTGGAGTCGCTGAAATAGTATTAGGATTTCTACTATTATTTAAAAAAGCTAGGATTTATGCTCTTTGGGGAATTATTTTAATGCTTGTTACATTTATGTTGGTTCATTTCAATATGTTAATTCCACAAAACAGTCTTGGTAATCCACTTTATTTACTTATAATCAGAATTTTAATTCAATTTTTTCTAATTTATTGTTGCTGGTTTTATATTAAACAACCAAAAGTTTAATGCTACGATAAAATTTGTGATATTTGTTTAAAGTTTTAAATGAAAAGCCTTCTTGTATTTTTTACGTTAATATTATTTTTTTCATGCTCAAAAAAGAACAAAAACATGGAAATAATAATGAATATTGAAGGTTTTAAAAAAGGTAAAGTTTCTCTTCAAAAAGTTATTGATAGCACATTAATTACCGTTGACTCAGTTTTTGTTAATAATGAATCCCCATTGAATCTTTCATATGATTTGGAATCACCTGAATTATTTTACATAACCATTGATGTTTCAAAAAATGATAAAACTCTTGAATTTTTTGGCGAAAAAGGTGAGATAATTATTAATTCAAAATTAAAAAACTTTAGCTCTGAATTTAAAGTTCATAACTCATTTAATGATTCAATTTACCGAAATTATCTTGAGATAATTAGAAGGTTCAATTTTGAAGAGCTAGACTTAATTAAGTCTTCAATTGAAATGACAAAGCTGAAACAAAATGATAGTCTCATTAAAATTCAAGAAAAAATTCAAGCACTAAATAAAAGAAAAGCATTATATAATTTGAACTTTGCGGTTAATAATGGTAATAGCTCTGTAGCACCACTAATTGCTATAAATAATTTTAGTGAAAGTAAGGTTTTATTAGATACTATAATTAAATCTATGGATAAGGAAATTGTTAACTCTAAATACGGTAAAGAGCTGAAAATAATTTACGATTCAAATTAAATAACATTAAGTTTGGTATAGATTAACCTGAAAACTTGACAAAATTTCTTGGAGTTTCATACAAAACAACCTCCAACTCCTTATCTAAATCAATTTTTTTTCTTAACGTATTCCAAATAAAAATGCAAATATTTTCAGCTGATGGCATCACATTTTTGAAATATTCGACATCCATGTTGAGATTCTTATGATCCAAGGGCTCTTCTACATGTTCTTTAATAATATCCTTTAAATCTTTAAGATCAATTACCATTCCTGTTTTCGGATTAACTTCTCCAGTCAAACTGACTATAAGCTCATAATTATGCCCATGATAATTTGGATTACTACATTTTCCAAAGATTTCAGAGTTTTTTTCATCAGACCAATTTTCAACGTGAAGCCGATGGGCTGCATTAAAATGAGCTCTTCTACTAACTGTTACCTTCATTTATATTAATTTATTATAAAATTTATTAAATATTATTTTAAACCATTCAGTATAATGTTGGGAATTTTCAATTATGTCTTTTTTTATTTTTTCTAAATCTGTCCATTTCCAGTCACATACCTCATCGGGGTTAATTATTGGATCAGAATTGGAAATCCCAACAAATACATGATCAAATTCATGTTCAATTAGGCCATTATCAAAATCAGCTCTGTAAATAAATGAGAACATGTGTTTGAGGTTTGCAGACAGGCCCATTTCTTCCGCTAATCTTCGATTTGCAGCATCAATTACGATTTCACCATGTCTAGGGTGACTACAACATGTATTTGTCCATAATCCAGGGGAATGATATTTTGTTAGTGATCTTTTTTGAAGTAAAAGTCTGCTTGCATCATCAATGATAAAAACTGAAAACGCTCTATGAAGCAAACCTTTTCTGTGAGCCTCAATTTTTTCCATCAGCCCCAACGGATTGTCATTTGTATCAACCAAAACAACATTTTCTTTAATCACAATTTAAAGTTACGAATTAGAAATTTTTAAAAAAAACAATACTATTTTAGCTCAAAATTTAACAATGAGTTTAACAGAGGAAATTATTAAAAGAAGAACTTTCGGAATTATTTCTCATCCAGATGCAGGAAAAACCACTTTAACGGAAAAGTTGCTCCTTTTTGGTGGTGCAATTCAAGAGGCAGGAGCTGTAAAATCTCAAAAAATAAAGAAAAGCGCCACAAGTGATTTCATGGAGATTGAAAGGCAAAGAGGAATATCTGTTTCGACCTCTGTTTTAGCTTTCCAATATAATGGAAAAAAGATTAACATACTAGATACTCCAGGACATAAAGATTTTGCTGAGGACACTTATAGAACGCTAACCGCAGTTGATAGTGTGATTGTTGTTATTGATGTAGCGAAGGGTGTTGAGGAACAAACAGAAAAACTTGTTAAAGTTTGTAGGATGAGAGAAATTCCAATAATGGTTTTTATAAACAAGTTAGACAGAGAGGGTAAAGATGCTTTTGATTTGCTCGACGAACTCGAAAAAAAATTAAATTTTAAGGTTACCCCAATAACACTACC
>Ga0160422_10002949_pt1 | contig 10560 bp, 8 predicted proteins | sample Fk160mmetaG_FD_108192 | JGI IMG/M metagenome (GOLD analysis project Ga0160422, IMG submission 108192) | Marine microbial communities from the Central Pacific Ocean - Fk160115 60m metaG | ecosystem: Environmental > Aquatic > Marine > Oceanic > Photic zone | place: The Central Pacific Ocean... | reverse complement strand
GAAACAATATCATCTCTATTTTTATAAGTATTCCTTAAAGAATTTCCAAATAACTGAAGAGAATTTAAGGCCATTGGAGGCATTAAAGGGTTAGTAGAATTTGAGCAAAGACCTTCAACAGCATGGTCAACTGATCTAATAGCAGTTGATAACCATAACCAATCAGGTGTGTGAAGGGTTATTGTTGGATCTAGTATTACCACTTGAGGACAAAGATCATCTCCAGTATATCTCTCTTTAAGTTGAATTTTTGTATCCATAGCACCACCAATAATAGAATACTCTCCTCCAGATAAAGTTGTTGGAACTGCAATTTGTCTTATTTTTGATTTAATTTTTTGATGCTTATTAGATATTTTTTTCAATTGATCTACAGAATTTATTCCGAGAGAGTAACATAATTGTACAACTTTAACTGTGTCTATAGGAGTTCCTCCCCCAATAGTAATAATTATATCTGGAGAACTTTTTTGGACAGCTTTTGCGCATTCAATAACATTTTCGAGGGGAGAGTGTGCGATACAATTATCAAAAATACCTACCAATTTTTTACCTAAAGTTTTTTTTATAATATCAATTTCACTGGTCTTTTTTGATAAAGTTGATGATGAAACAATAAAAACTTTTTTCATATTAAGTCTTTTTATTTCATTTTGAATTTCTTCCAGTGAAGAAGCATCCCAAATAACTCTATCCAGAGGACTGTATGTATATACGTTATTCATTTATCTAGTCTTATTTATCTAGTCTTTTTTTTGAAAATTAATCATTTATTTATCTGATATAAATGATCCTATTTTTTTCAGAGCTCTGTTGGCCTCTGGAAGAAATGGAGCAAAACCCTGAAAAATATGTATCATATCATTCCATATTTCAAGCTCAACATCACAACCATCTGATTTAGCTTTTTGAGCTATTTTTTTTGAGTCATCCAATAAAACCTCGCGAGTGCCTACCTGAATAAGCATTGGAGGGAAATCACTAAAATTTCCATACAAAGGAGAGGAATATGGATTTTTTCTGTCATTTTCATTGGGGGTATAGACACTTGCAAACCATGCAATTCCGTCTTTTGAAACAAACGGATCAAGATCTTTATTATCTTCATAGGATTTTGATATTGGATTCATTTCAACCCATGGAGAAATAGGTATTATAGCATTTGGAAGCACCTCATTTTCATCTTTAATTGCAAGACCAGTCGCAATACTTAGGCCACCTCCTGCAGAATCTCCAGAAATAAATGCTTTCTCATAATCTTTCTCTCCATTTGGTCCATTTTTAAGCATCCATTTATAGGCAATCTTTGAATCCTCAAGTGCAGCTGGAAAAATATTCTCTGGCGATAATCTATAATCAATAAGCAGAACTGAAGCCCCTGTAGCTTTTGCTAAATGGCTGGCTAAAGGAAGATATCCTCTAATAGAACCAATAACATATCCTCCACCATGTAAGTATAATATACGTTTATTTGGATCAGAGTTTTCGGTTGTTACCCATAAAGCATATACTCCATCGGCACTTGTGGAGGTAACTTTTCCACAACATTTTATACTTTCATCTGCAGCAAAATAATCATCCATTACATACCTAAAATGTTTCATTCCCAATCTTTCATCCTCTATGGAATAAAATTTTTCTACTGTTGAGTTCATATGGTTGATAACTATTTTATTTTCTTTAGAACTAATTTCATCAATATTGTTGATTTCGTTTTCACTCTTAAGGAATATAAATATTACTATAATAGCGGTTGAAACAAGAATAAATGCACATATCCAACCAAAAATTAAACCAAAAAGTATGCTCATTTTTTTCTCCTTTATGCCTTACCTAACCTAAGAAAGACTCATTCCCCCATCCACAGTTAACATTTGACCTGTTACATAAGATGCTCCCTCACTACTTAAAAAACAGCAAACCTCTCCCATGTCTTGAGGAGAACCCCATCTTCTCAAAGGTATACCTTTTAAAGAATTTTCATACCTTTTTTCATTTCTAAAAGTAACCTCTGTTAGTTTTGTTGCTACATAACCCGGAGCAATACCATTTACTCTAATTCCATCTCTTGCCCATGCTTCTGCAAGAGTTTTTGTGAGAGTTAATAGACCTCCTTTCGAGGCAGAGTATGCAGGATTTCCCTTTACAGCATGAAAACTTGCACCAGAACCAATAATTACAATCGACCCATTATTTTTTGAGAGATTTTGTTTAAAAAAAGTGCATGATGCCATCACCGAATTTAAGTTTAAATCAATAACTTTTTTAAAAGTATCCATTTCAAATTCCTTTTGATCATAGGCAACAATTCCTTGAGAACATACTAAAGTATTTATATCATCGAAAGGTAAAGATAATTTTTGTAAATTATCATGATTAGATAAATCTAATTTTTGATATATACATTTTTTAATATTTTCTGATATTTCCTCATCATAATCATCGATGTTGTCTTTCGTACCAGTAATACAAACATTTGCACCTTTATCAATGTAAGAGGAGGCGATGCCCCTACCTATTCCACTACTTCCACCTATAACAATTATATTTTTGTTTTCAAAATCCATTTCATTACCGTTATGCTGAATAACCCCCATCAACTGGTAATGATTGACCACTAATATAACCAGCATTTTCGGAAGCTAAAAATACTACGGTATCAAATAACTCTTCAGGGGCTCCAGCCCTACCAAGAGGAACTTGATTCATCCATTGATCTAAAATACCACCAGGAGGTGAGTCAATTTCTTGTGAAAGCCCAACGGCTATTAAACCAACAGCTACACAATTTGCCCTTATACCATGATGTCCCTCTTCTCTCGCGATTGCAGTGCATAAATGCTGTACACCAGACTTAGGTATAGAGGATAGTCCATCCGTACTAATATACCTATGGATTGCTGCAGTTGTTAATGCTGTTATGGAACCACCACCACTTTCCTTTAAGATTGGAACCACTGCTTTAAGGACATGATAAAAACCTTTAATGTCTGCATCTAATGTATAGTAAACATCTTCTGGTTTTGCCTCTAAGACCGGCATAATATGTAAAAAAGGTCCTGTGGCAAAAATGACTGAATGAATTTTACCAAATTTATCTTTTGCCTCATTAGAGAATTTTTCAACAGCTTTTAAATCTAAAAGGTCCACACTTCCAATTAATCCATCTCTTTCTAATTTTTGTATGATATTTAAATTATTTTCAGCGCTTTCTTGATTTTTAAAATATGTAAACGCAACATCACTTCCACTTTCGGCAAGTAATTTTACAATTCCTGTACCAAGCCCTCCTGAGCCTCCAAAAACTAAGGCGGCACCATCAGGAAATCTATATTTAGTCATTTATTTCTCCCTTTCTCACAATATAATAAAACCATAAAAAACTAATGCTTAAAAGTATTAAATCTAGGAAACAATTATATCGTTAGGATTAGTCTCAAATGAATTCATCAAAACTTCTTTTATTGCTGGAGCAGATAGAATTTTTTCTTCAGCATCTTTTGAAATGGCATTTCCTTGGTGAAATCTATTTTCTATACCTTTAAGGATACAAAAAAGTTTTATTAATGAAAATATGCAAGCGTTTCTCAGTGAATTTATATCTACTTCTTTTTTATAAGAATATTCATAACAAGATAGAAAATCACTTGCAGATGGTAGGCCATTTTTTTTCCAGGCTCCTCCTATCCCATACAGCACACCTGAGGGTATCAACCAATTAATAATTTGAAAACTTATATCAACCAAAGGTTCACCAAAAGAAGATAACTCCCAATCAAGTACAGCCTTACACTTTTTGTCATCACTAATAACTGTATTATCTAATTTAAAATCTCCATGAAGGAGTGATAAAGAGGCCTCTGAGGGTAGTTTATTTAAGATATCTATATAAACCTTTTCAATTTCTTTATCCTTTTTAGACTCTTCATGAAAGATTTGATCATACCAAAGAGATAAATTTCTTTTCATAAATCCCTGATTTTTTTTAAAAGAAAGACTTAGTTCATTAATGTCATAACTATGAAGTTTTCCTAAAACTTCGGCTAGGGATTTATATATTTTTTGTTTATCTTGAAAGTTCTCATTTGGTAGAAGAGGATTAAAATTAATATCACCTTCTTCGAAATCCATTACATAAAACATTCTTCCAATTAATTCTGAATTATTGCAAAGAACAAAAGGTTGTGGGCACTCAAAACCTTTAATAAATAAAGCCTTAAGAACAGAAAATTCACGATCAACTCTGTGAGCGCCTCTAGCTAAATTACCTAGAGGTTGTGTTCTTAATACTTTCAAATTTTTTTTATCATCCCTTATCAAAAAAGTAGGGTTAGATTGTCCATCACCAATTGGCTTTGGATCAAAACCACTATCAATATGAAAATTTTCTAAAGATAAAAATTTTATAATTTTTTTAAATTCACTTTGATCAATATCCATTCTTATTTATCTCAATATATTGTTTTTCAGAATTAAAAAACATTAACTCATAAAGACTTTCAAACATTTTTTTCATTTCCTCAGAAGAAGAACTTTTATTAATCCAGTTACTTGAAATTATTGCTTCGGTCTGTTTTTCAGAAATTTCTTTCAATGAGATTTTTGCTATATAATTTCTAACTGGAAGACATGATGTATCTACAATAGAGTACACAAAAAAACTATGATTATACAATGCTTCAAGTCTCTCGATAATTTGTCCAGGGTATTTTTGTTTTTCACCAAGAGTCAGGTAACGTAATGAGCCTATTTCATTACTTTCACATTTTACCTCATCTATAATTGGAGGTGGAAGAAGAGTACCAATATTTTTAAAGTCTGATATTCTTTTCCATAAATAGGTTTTCGGAACATCGACAATTCTTTGATGTTTTGCAGACGAAACAATCATAATTATAAGATCTCCATTTTTTCAATATTGCAAGTTTCAGTACTCATGATATGTTATTTATTATTTAAAAAAAATCACAATATTATAATAATTTTAAGGAATATAAATTGGATAAAAAAGTTGACTATGATGCTATTATCGTTGGCGCAGGTTTTGCAGGATTAGCGCTTATTCATCATTTGAAGAAATTAGGTATTTCTCTGAGGGTTTTTGACAAAGCCTCTGGAATTGGGGGCACATGGAACTGGAATAAGTATCCTGGCGCAGCCACTGATAGTGAGGGTTATTACTATTGTCTATCTTTTTCAAAGGAAATTATGCAAGAATGGACTTGGTCAGAAAGATATCCAGGTTGGGAAGAGACCAATCGTTATCTTCACTTTGTAGCAGATAAATGTGATATGTGGCCTGATATCCAACTTGATACTGAAATTATAAGCGCTGAATTTAATAATGACGAAAAAATTTGGTGCGTTACAACCAGTAATGATGAAAAATTTAATTGCAAATACTTTATAAGCGCAATGGGAATGATTTCTCAACCAGTCATTCCAAATATAGAAGGTAGAGATAAATTCAAAGGGCCTTGTTTCCACTCTTCAAGATGGCCTCAGGAAGGGCTTGATTATAATGGAAAGAAAATAGGTATAATTGGATGTGGAGCATCTACTGTTCAAATGCTTCCTGTAATGGCAAAAACCGCTAAAAGTGTTACAGTTTTTCAACGAACTCCAAATTTCGTTCTACCTGCAATGCAGAAGCCAATGACTCCAGAATGGGAAAAAGAAATTAAGGACAATTATGATGAAATCATTAATAAATGCAGAAATCATGTTTTTGGTATGGCTTTTGACAGTCCTGTTGGGCGTAATGCCGTTGATACGCCGCCTGATGAGCGAGAAAAAATATTTGAAGAAAACTGGAAAGGAAGTTTTCGTTGGGTTTTTGAAACGTTTGATGACCTGTTAGCGAATCCAGAAGCTAATAAAATGGCAGCTGATTTTGTAATAAAAAAAATGAAAGAAAAAGTTAAAGATCCTATTATTGCTGATCTATTGACTCCAAAAGGCTATCCTTTATTTGCAAAAAGACCTCCACTTGATCATGGATTTTATGAAGCTTTTAATAGAGACAATGTTCATCTTGTGGATATCAAAAATAATGAATCAATAACAGAAATATATGAAAAAGGGGTTAAAACAACTAAAAATGATTACTCTTTTGATATTATAATTTTAGCTACAGGTTTTCAAGCATATACAGGAGCCCTTGAAGCATTTGATATTAAGGGGAGCAGTGGCTCAACAATAAGGGATAAATGGGAAAAAGAGTCTAAATCAATTATGGGAGTATGCATTTCAGATTTCCCAAATTTATTTACCATAACTGGTCCTCAAGCTCCTTTTGCTAACCTACCAACATCAATTGAACAGAATGCACTCTGGATTCATGATTGTATAAAAAAAATGGAAGAAGAGGGTTACACATTATGCCAACCACTTGAAGAAGCAGAAAATGAATGGTCAGCACATGTTTCTGAGGTACACAAGCAAACATTGATGGATGTCGGTGATCAGGTTTATTCCTGGATGATGGGAGCTAATATTGAGAATAAAAATGCAAGAGTTCTAATTTATTTTGGTGGAGCCGGAGTTTATTATGATAGGCTAAGAGAATCTGTTAACAAAGATTTTCCAGAATTAGCATTTAGCTAAATTTACAAAATTTAATTTAATTTATTGCCAAATTCACCTGACCAAAAAATAAGTGGCTTCTTATTAATATTTAAAATTTCAAAATTATTTACATTTCCAATTATGATGGAGTGATCTCCTGCAGAAATTATTTCTCTTTTTGAGCAAGCTATCCATCCTATAGATTTATTAAAAATAGGACCAAATTCGTGGTTAATAAACTCTATATCGTTTAAGCTATGATTATTTTTTATTGATAAAAGTCTGGCTATATTGAGTTGATCATCAGATAAAATATTAAAAATATACTTGTCTTTATTAATAATTTCTTCATAAGTATCTGAGTCATTATCGATACACCATAATGCAAGAGGTGGATTCAAAGAAACCGAAGTAAATGAATTTATGGTAATTCCTTTTGGTTTATTATTTTTACCATAGTAAGAAATTGCACAAACACCTGTAGCAAATTTTCCAAAAATGTTTCTTAAGGAACGATATTGAGGATTTTCAAAATTCATTTAAACGACTTATGGATAAAAATTATTAATTTAGTCGGTTATTCTAACTGGAAGAGACAAATAGCCTTTTACAAATGAAGAATTTACTCTTTCAGGCTCGGCTAACACTTCGATATTATTAAATCTTTTCATAATCTCTTCCCATAGTATCTCCAGCTGCATATCGGCTAACCGATTGCCAACACATCTATGGATACCAAACCCAAAAGAGAGATGTGTTCTTGGTCTTTCCCTATCAATTATGAATGCATTAGGATTATCAATTACCTCATCATCTCTATTACCAGAAACATACCACATGACAACTTTATCACCCTTTTTTATTTTTTTTCCTCTGATCTCTGTATCTTCAAGAGCGGTTCTTCTCATATATGCTAAAGGTGTTTGCCAACGAATAATTTCTGGAACCATGGAACTAATTAAATCGTGGTTTTTTCTGAGCTTATCATATTGATCAGGGTTTTCATTTAAAGCCACTATTCCACCTGTCATTGAATTTCTTGTAGTATCATTTCCACCGACAATCAAAAGAATAAGATTACCTAAATATTCCATTGGCTCCATATTTCTAGTAAGTGGATTATGAGCAAGCATTGAAACAAGGTCTGTTTTAGGTTCAGAGTTAACTCTCTCATTCCATAATTTAGTAAAATACTCTAAACATTCAAATAATTCAGCATACCTTTGTTCGTCGGACTCAATAACACCGTCTCCTGGTCTTGCCGTAGCAACGTCTGACCACCTAGTTAGTTTATATCTATCTTCAAATGGAAAATCGAATAAAGTGGCAAGCATTTGCGTTGTTAGCTCAATAGAAACAGTTTTAACCCAATCAAAAGATTCATTTCTTGGTAGACTGTCTAAAACATTTTGTGTTCTCTTTCGAATCAAACCTTCCATATTTTTTAAATTACCCGGCGCAACTACTGGGTTAACAGCTTTTCTTTGAATATCATGTTTTGGAGGGTCCATGGCAATAAACATTGGTGTAGTAAATTCTTCTGGTGGATCAAAAAGAGTTATTGCAGGTTCTGAAGAAAAAATATCATGATTTGTATCAACATGCATAATATCATTGTATTTTGTAACAGACCAATAAGGGCCAATTTCTTCATCAAGAAATTCACCCATACCTATATCAAAAGGTCTTTTACAATAATGCACAGGATCTTCATTTCTCAAACGTTCAAAATAAGACCACATAACATTATTTTTAAATAATACAGGATCAGCAGGATGAATTTGATCCAATGGAACAGAATAAGCTTCAGGTATCTCTATTTTTTTATCCATTTTAACTCTTTAATAAAATCAACTACTTAACAATACAGAAAAAAAAATTTCGTCCATTTATATTAGTTATTATTAATAATTTTCCAAACTTTCATTGGAGTAATGGGCATATCAAGGTCTTTAAAATTATATTCTGATAAAGCATCATAAACTGCATTCACATAAGCAGTTGTTGAAGCAACTGTACCTGCCTCTCCACAGCCTTTAGCTCCTAACATATTGGTTGTGCATTCTGCTTCTTCATTAAAATCTAAATCAAGGTGAGGAAATTCATCAGCTCTCGGCATATGATAATCCATATATGAACCATTAATTAATTGTCCCGAATCTTCCTCAAAAATTGCATGTTCACCCATAGCTTGTCCTAACCCTTGAACAATACCTCCATGAACCTGACCAGCTACAAGAAGTGGATTAATTATTTTTCCAAAGTCATCTGTTGCAGAATAATTGTCAATATTTATTCTTCCTGTTTCTTTATCAATGGAAACTTCGCAAACATGACAACCATTTGGAAAAGTTGGATCTTTATGCTCATAAGCACTTTCACCATCAAGAATTTGAGTGTTTGATTGACTTTCAGCTAATCTGGCAACTGAAAATAAGTCAATATTTCTATTGGTTCCTTTTACTTCAAATAATGGACCAGCATTTGTTGTATATTCAATATCATCAATAGAAGCTTCAAGTTCATTTGCTGCTATTTCAATTCCTTTCTTTAACATTGCCTCAGAGGCATCATTTATTGCACCTGCAGCCATATATAATGATTTTGAACCACCTGTTCCACCTCCACCAGGTAAATCATCACTATCACCAAAATGAACAGAAACATCTTCAGGGTTTACTCCTAATTTTTCAACTAAAATTTGTGTCCAAGCTGTTTCATGACCTTGTCCTGTAGCCATTGTTCCAGCATAAACTTTTACTGTTCCATCACCAGAAACTACCACCCTAGAATTTTCAGAGCCTTCTCCTTGGGTTCTCTCAACATAATAAGAAACACCAATACCTTTGAGATATTTACTATTGTCAGAAGATTTTTTTCTATTAATAAAATCATTATAAGATGAATTTACAATAGACATTTCAGTAGTTTTTTGAAAATCGCAACTGTCAAATGGAAGAACAGATCCTTCATTTTTACCAATTTCTTCTGGTTGAACAAAATTTTTCATGCGTAACTTTAGAGGATCAACCCCTAGATCATCGGCTGCTTTATCAACCAACCTTTCAATAACATAACTTGCTTCAGGACGGCCTGCTCCTCTGTAAGCGTCTACAGGAACTGTATTTGTATAAACAACATTAACTTTGTTATATAAAGTAGGTATTTTATAAACACCAACATGCATTCCAGCACCAGCCAGCGTTGGAATAAAAATCCCATATTGAGATAAATAAGCTCCAACAGCAGCAACCGTATCGACCTTAACGCCTAAAAAACGGCCTTCTTTATCCATAGCGATTGAAGCTTTTGTTACATGATCTCTTCCATGAGAGTCACTTAAAAAAGCTTCTGACCTGGTGGAAGTCCATTTAACTGGTCGATTTAGAGACTTACTCGCAAACATTGTAGCAATATATTCAGGAAAACACATCATTTTTAATCCAAATCCACCACCGACATCATTTGTAACAACCTTAACCTTTTTCTCTTCAACCCCGAGAGAAGCAGCAAGCCTCTCTCTCATTGAATGAGGTCCCTGACTTTCTACATAAACAGTAAAATGATCATTATCTTTATTAAAATCTGATGTAGCGGATCTGGGTTCAATTGGGTTTACAACTATTCTATTATTTATAAGAGTAACCTCTGAAACATATTTAGCCTTGTCTTTTACATCATTCCACTCTTGCTCTGAACCTAGCTCCCAATCTACAGCTAAATTTGAACCAAATTCATCAAAAAGTATTGGTGAATCTGGGTCCAATGCTTTTGCAGTATCTGTTACACATGGAAGCTCTTCATAATCGACTTCTATAAATTCTGATGCATCAAGTGCCTGATTAGTGGTTTCAGCAACAATAAAGGCGACTGGATCACCGACATGTCTCACTTTACCTACAGCCAATATAGGTCTTTTACTTGCATTCATTGGTGATCCATCTTTATTTTGTAAAAAATCGATAACAGACATATGAGAAAGACCCTCTTTTT
>Ga0160422_10002947_pt1 | contig 10564 bp, 3 predicted proteins | sample Fk160mmetaG_FD_108192 | JGI IMG/M metagenome (GOLD analysis project Ga0160422, IMG submission 108192) | Marine microbial communities from the Central Pacific Ocean - Fk160115 60m metaG | ecosystem: Environmental > Aquatic > Marine > Oceanic > Photic zone | place: The Central Pacific Ocean... | reverse complement strand
GTAGTGAGATTTGACTCTGCCTGTGTCATCTTCAGCCGCATTTCGGCGAGAACGGATTGATGATCTGCGAGCTTTATTGCTGTCTCTGTTACCTTTTGTTTCAGCGCCGCGTCCTCTGGTTGTGCTTCTGCGGCCTCTCTGAGTTGCTGGAGTTCCTGGACCAGTCTCTTCTCCCTCTCTTCTAGAGGCGCTATCGCAATTGCCTGAACTTCCAGAGTTGCGGAAGCGATTGACGCGTTGTGTTCTTCGGACCTGCGTTGAGCCTGAGTGAGAGTGGAGGACAGTTCTTCCCTGATAGTTTTCCCGAGGGTGTCCAGCGAGGTGTTGGTCTCGGAGAGGGCGAGAGCGAATTGCGCAGTTTCTTTTTCTAATTCGGAGACTTGTTTCTTTTGTTCCGCGACGGAGGTGGTGACTTCGGCTAGAGAGGTCTTAGCGGTTCTCACTCCCTTTTCAGCTGCCTCTAGAGCTTTTCTGGCGGCCGCGGTAGCCCCGGGAGCTGCTTCAAGGTCCTGCTGAAGGACGGAAATTCGGTCAGCGATGCGGGGAGGATTACCGCTCAGTTGTCCAACTTTCTCAAAAGTGTTTCCGTCCCAGGCCTCAATGATCCCATTCCAGTCAGCTGTAAAAACACGCTTTCCGTCATTGGTTATCGCTGTTTCGACGACCATTTCGCTGAATCCCGTGAGACTTTTCTTGAGGGTGAAATCAGCTTTCCAGATCTTGACTTCCCGGTTGCGTCCCGAAGTCACAAATTCGCCAGTCCGGGCGTAGTCGAGCGAAAGCGTCCCTCCCGCATGGGCGTTGAGCTTCTTGACCTGCCCCCCGTTGTTCATTTCCCAGAATATTACCTGACCGTCCTCCGAGGCAGTCCCCACGATATTTGAGTCGGCTCGCCAGGATACTGCGGTAATTCCTCCGGTATGTCCCCTCAGGGTGTGAAATTCGTTTCCTGTTCCAGCCTCCCACACCCACAAGCCACCATTGCGGTCACCGGTCGTAAGGAGGACTCCATCGGGCGAGTAGGATACAGCCGTGACCCAGTCCGTATGCTTCTTGATAGACTTTATTTCCTCTCCGCTCTGAGTGTCCCAGAGCTTGATGAGCCTTGACGGACCGCCAAGGGCGACGCCTCCCAGGTCAAGGCGGAGGCTCGTGGCCAAGACGGAGTCGAACTCTCGTCCATTCGACATGAGCATCCTGCCCGTTGTAATGTCCCAGGTGTAGGTCGAGCCCGACTTTCCAGGAACGCCGCCTCCGGCGGTCAGATACTTTCCTGTCGGGTGAAAGGAGAGAGTTTCAGGAAAGCCCTCGGGGAAGGGGAGAATTCCAGCAAGTTTCAGAGTGTCCGTATTATAGAGAAGGACCTGCTTCTGGCCGGTGACAGCGAGAAGGGGAGCCCACGGGCTGGCAGCCATGTCATTGACAACCGTGTTGCGTGTTGAGGTGACTGAAGGTTCCAGGCTCAAGTGCTCGGGCATGGGCGGTGGTCCATCTGGTCTGGCAGAGGGATCGACGTCCAGCTTTGCAATCCGAGGTCCACTCGGCTTTTTTGCTCTGGAGCTCTTGTTTTCCAGCATGCCGCCAGAGATCCAGTCGCGGACGAGATCAGCATCCTTCTTGGAGAGCTTTTCTCCCCTTGGGGGCATGAAGGGTTCAAGGCTGTGAACGATTGTTCCGTAGAGTATTGAGTCGGCGCCTTCGCCAGGATCAGCCACTGTTCCTCCAGCTCCCCCGGCCATGATTCCTGAGAAATTCGAGAGATCAAGATCCCCCTTTTTCTTGTCTGCATTGTGGCAGTTCAGGCAGGCAGACTCAAAGATGGGGAGAATGTCATCTTCATACGTAATCTTCTTCTGAGCGTAGCCTCCGGATACCATAACGAAGAGCGCAGTCGCCATGCTTGCGATGCTGCGAAACGCGCAAGGTCGACATGTTACCTCCTTCATCAATGATTGAAGATGAATTCCTTGGAGTTGAGAATGGCCCAGAAAATATCCTCCAGAACTTCCTCTTGGGGACTATCTCCTTCAAGAGATTCCAGAAGTTTGGTCTTCTCGGCATCTGTAGGAGCGCGGCTTAGGCAACGGAAGTAGAGGGATTCGATGACGGCGCCGGGGTCCTTCAGTTCCTTAAGCAATTTCCGAACTACCCCACCATTGCGGACGCGATTGTGAACTGCATCGCCGTTGAGCAGGTGAAGCGCCTGAGATAGATTGGGTTCCATTTTCACCTCGCACGAACAGACGGTCTGACGGGTTGCCCGTCCAAAGGTCGTGAGGAAATAAGTAGAGGTGTTCCCGTCTGCGATCTGGACCGCACGAGCCCCGAGTGGAAGGCCCTGGAACTTGTTCGGGGTTTCGGTTACCTGGGCGAGGGTGTCGAGGAGTACTTCGGCGCGTAATCGCCTGATCAGAGAGTGAGAGAAGTTTGTGAAATCTTCTTCATTGGTCTCGTTCGTTCGACTGGATCGCTGGTAGGTTTGGGAATTGCAAATATCCCGAACAAGCTTTTTGAAGTCATAGTTGTATTCAACAAACCTTGTAGACAGTGCGTCGAGGAGCTCCGGGTTGCTGGCAGGATTGGAAATCCGGACGTCGTCCACAGGGTCCGTAATCCCGACTCCAAAAAAGTGAGACCAGACGATGTTGACTACGTTTCTGGCAAACCATGGGTTTTCGTCGGAGGTGAGCCATTTTGCCACGGCTTCCCGTCGGGTCAGGCCGTCCATTTCTGCTGGGCTATCGGCTCCTAGAAATCTGGGAATCGCATTGGCCTTGGTTACTGGGTGGGCGATCTGTCCGCCGCCATCATAAATAATCTGCTCGTGGGGGTCCTCAGCAGGTTTCTTACGGACTTGAGCAAAGAGCGCGGCAAAGCCATAGTAATCGTCCATGGTCCAGCGGTCAAAGGGGTGATTATGGCACTGCGCGCACTGAATGCGGGTGCCCATAAAAACCTGAGCGACATTCTCAGTGCGCTTCATGACATCGTTTTCCAGCTTGAAGTAGTTCGTGGCAGGATTTTTGAAAGTGCCGCCCCGGGCTGCCAGCAGATCGAATATGATCTGATTAAATGGCTCATTACTGGCAACCTTGTCTCGGAGCCATTCATACCAGAGAAGGGCGGATTTGTAGCTGACCTGATTCGCATTATTCCCGGTGGAGCGAATCTGCAGGAGTTCGGCCCATTTCATGACCCACATCTCTGTAAATTCCTTCCGTTCCAGGAGACTATTAATCAGGGCCTCTCGTTTGTCTGGATTCTGACTTTCAATGAATTTCTTTCTCTCCTCTTCCGTTGGGAGAACTCCCGCGATGTCCAGATAGACCCTGCGCGCGAAGACTTCATCACCGCACGGATCGGAGGGGTAAATTCTCAGCTTGTGAAGCTTGGAATGAACGTGCGTGTCGATGTAGTTCGACTCGTCCAGCAGGGGTTTCTCGTAGGCAATATTTTCCGGGACAACTATGGTCTGTGTTCCCTCGGTGAAGGTGTGGAAGCGGGCCAGCAGGAATGCCTCCCCTCGATTCTTGGTAGTTGCCCTGCCAGAGGTCTCCTCAATGCTGACACTGTTGTCGTTTGAAGAGCTGAAGCTCGAAAGATTGGTAACATCTCGGTCTGTCCCGTCCGAGTAGTGGGCACGAACGGTCAATGGAACCTCGGTGGCTGTGCCTTTCAGCACATATTGCTTCGGCTCAACCTCAATGCCGATGGGCGAGGCGATATCTTCCTTGTCGTAAGGAGCGCCTGCCTCGATCCAAGAGATCAGCGTTTTCGCATTCGCCGAATCGCGTGAGAAGAGCTTGCCTCCAGTATGGGGTACATCACCAATGGCTTTGGTCACCAGGAGAGATTCCCCTGCCAAGGCGAGGTTCACCCTTCTTCCGGAGAGCTGTCTTGTGATGCGCTGGTAGTCGCCCTTCGGATCGTAACCAAAAAGGGAGAGCATGAAACCGTCCTGTCCCCGTGCAGCTCCATGGCAGGATCCTGTATTGCAACCCGCCGAGGTGAGGACTGGCATGACGTCGAGCTGGAAACTGATAGGCCGGGCTAAGGAGGCATCCCGCACTTTTACTGGAATGGTCGCGGAGTGATTTCCCAAAGAGATGGTTAAGCTTGTTTCCCCATCTGCAAGCGGCTTCAGCAGGTTTTTCTCGAGGCTGGCAATGGTAGGATGCTCGAGAGAAAAAAGGGACGAACCGGTGACATCGCGGGCCGTGGCGTCCTCATACATCCCGATGACAACCATGCGGTGGAAATCAGCAGCAGTCTCCAGCGAAACGGACTTGGGATACACCTCCAAGCCAACGAGCCCAGCGCTGAGGGACTTCATGTCCCGTCTGTCCACTTCCTCTGATCGCTCGCGCACGGCTGTCTCTGCGTTCACCATGAGGGTGAGGACGAAGAAGCATGCAGATTGTGCGATGTGCGGTAATCTGGGGGTCATAGGATCCTGTCAATTCGCATTCTTACTTTGCTGGCGAAGGAGCTCGAGGCGGGAGAGGCGCTTTTTGACCGGTTTTGCTTCAGGAGACTTTTCAGGCTCTTTTTTGACAATTACCGGCTCTTTTGGAGCAGGAGGCGGGGGGTCAATTCGAAGAACCCCTCCGCCCATGGCGGTTCCGCTGATGGGATGGCCATCCTGTGTGATGGTCACACTGCAGAAAATATTCGAGGTCTTCCCTTTCTTGGCGTCCGCGCTCACGGTGAGGGGAAAGGTTACCTCCGTGGAGTCTTGCGTTATCGTCAGGGTCTCGGTGGTGACCCCGTGTGGTAGTCCATTCACCCGTATCTGGGCTTCTCCTTCAAATCCCCTCTGAACCGATAGTCTACACACCAGATCGGTATCCTGCCCGAGTTCGGTTGCTGCGAGTTCGATCATGCCCCCAACATATGGATCTGCGATCTCGATCGGCTGGAGTTTTGAAGAAACGATCAGAGGTCCTTTGCTGCAGGTGGCCTCGCCAGTGACAAAGACTCTCCATTTGGCCACCGTTGCGCTTCCATTAGCGTTGATCCCCATAGTGACTTCATTCTTTCCCTTCGGAATAGTCACGCTCGAGGGCGCACTGACCCCCGGTGGACGCCAGGGCAGGGTAACCTGAATCGCATCTTCAAATCCAGGTTGGCGCTTTGCTTCTATCTTCAGGCTCATTACCCCGTTTTTCACGAGCGGGACAGGGGGAATAAAGAGGCTTAACTCGAAGGGAGCTTCCTCGATCACAGCGATGGAGATTCGGTCATCATGGTAGCTGTGAAACGTCCCGGCATTGTTGACCTCGATATGGTGTATACTCTCGTTGAAAGGACCCGTCAGGCCACTTTCCGGATCCTCCACGCAAAGTCTGTGGAGCCCACCGGCAATCTCAGCGTCCGGGGAAGCCTCAAAGATCACAGGCATGGTATTGATGCTCCGGGGCGCAAGATCCCGGTCGATAGCGATGCCGGAAGGAAGGCTTTGTGCTTTCAGGGACAGATCGCAACCAATATTGCTGCGGCTCAGATTTACTACTCGACCGACGCGGTTGCCGCGGGGAACGCAGATCATCTTCCATTTCTGGCTGTCGTTGCGGCTACCGTAGGGAAGAGTGGCCGACAGCGTGGGACGTCGTTCGGTGATCTCGATCCGGTAGGTATAATCCGGTCCGCTGTTGTAAAGTTGGTCCCTTATGTTGATGTTGTAGGTGCCATCTTCCGGAATCTCAAAATCGAGACGACTATCGGGATCCCCGTTACCCGCATCATCGTTGTTCCCGATCTGTTTGGATTCGCCTTCCTTCCGGACAATGATGTAGGGATCGAGAGGAGAGCGGAGTTGTCGGGCAAAGACCCGAGCACGAAGTTTCTGACCCTTTTTTCCCGTAAAGCGGAACCAGTCCTTATCCTCCTTCTTGGAAAGAATTCCATGAAAAGCAACTGGGGCCGGAGGAACGTCGGATGGAGAGGCCTGCTTGCTACCCTCGTTTGGTTCGGTCTCGTTATGGAAGGGCAGGGAACTGATTCGGATTGGTAGACCCGAGGGTGAATGCCACTCGCCATCCTTGATGAATGCACGGAAACCGGTCTTCGCGTCCGGAATATCGATTTGACCGAGAAGGTCGCCGGCAGGATCTCCTACAAAAGTGAAATTGTGCGATTCTCCCGGCCTCGCACCGGGAGGATAAATCGCAGTTGGTCGGGGGAATTCACCCACGTGGAGGCGATACTGGCAGGCACCCGTACCCTGATAGGAGGACTCACGGACGAGAATGGTATAGGGTCCGTCCTCGGGGATGATTATGGAGGTCGCACAATCCCTGAAAAGAAGGGCTGTATCGTCGCTCGACGCCAGTTCGAATCGATCTTTGTTCAGAATGGCCACATAAGGGTCAAAAAGAGTCCTGCCAAGCCGCATCCCCTCGACTTCTACGGAAAGTCGTTGGCCCTTACGGCACTGAACGAGGTAGTAATCTGCGTCCTCCTTGTCGGCCACTCCCTGAACAGTCTGATTGATCTCGATTTTCTGAGGGCTGTCAAAATTGCTGTTGAGGTCCGCGGTTCGCTCCTTGTTGCGCTTTTCCATCACCGTCGGGTATTCCCCAACCCAGAAACTTCTCTGGTAACTCACTCCTCCCTTGCATCGAAGCCGTAGGAGGTGCTCTCCCAGCGGGGCATCAGGAGCGATCGATATCGTGGCTTGAACGGACTTGTGCTCGTCGCCGGCCTTCTCAAGCTTGGTCACCGTGATTCCCTCCTGATAGAAGATGATCTCTTCAGGTTCGTAGAGACGATCCCCGTTGAGACGAATTGTCATCTCTGTACCACGCTGTCCTCCACGCGGTTGAACAGTCCCGAGAACGGGAGTGAAAGCCATTGCCGGAAGCGCGAGCTGCAGGAAGATCAGAAACCAGGGGAGGGATCCAGAAGTAATAGTGGTCATGGGCATGAAAGATAGTCGCGATCAGCTCTCATTGGGGAAGAAGGTGTCGCAACTGATTTCAGGCTTGCTGAAGCAGTTCTCATCCAGGATGGCGGAGCTCACTCTCACGCTTTCTTGTCCAGAATTTCGTCGAGAACCCGGCCTCCATCAACTATCTCCATGGGCCTGTCTCCGGGCGCCATGAGCTCCTTGTCACCAGTAATGCCCAGCTGGTTGTAGACTGTCTGCGCGAGATCCTCCACGCTCACGCGGTCTTCCTCGGGCTCTCCACCGAGGGCATCCGATGACCCATGAATGAGGCCGCGCTTTGCGCCGCCTCCTGCCACCATTACTGAAAACACCCGGGGCCAATGGTCTCTTCCGGCATTACTGTTGATCTTTGGTGTCCGACCGAATTCAGAGGTAAGGAGAACCATTGTGGAGTCCAGCAGGCCCCTTTCATCAAGGTCGCTGATCAGGGTTGCGATCGCCTTGTCGACCGGAGGAAGATTGTTCTCTATCGCTCCCTTGATATTATCATGGTGGTCCCATCCTCCTGCCGTCATCGAGACGAAACGGACCCCTGCCTCCACCAGTCTGCGGGCGAGGAGCATCCGCTGACCAGGGGCGTTGACGCCGTAGCGCTCTTTTACTTTCTGATCTTCGGCTTCCAGATTGAAAGCCTCCCGCGCCTTCTGAGACGAAATCATCGCATAGGCATGCTGATAGAAGGCATCCATGGAGGCGAGGGCGTCGGATTCCTCGAGAGACTTGAAGTGATAATCAACTGTCTCAAGAAGGGACCGACGTCTCGAAAAGCGTTTCTCGTCAACGCCTGTGGGTAGTGCAAGGTCCCGCACCTTGAAATTCTTATTTGCCGGGTCGTTGCCCAGCGCAAAGGGCCCGTAGGCCGAAGAGAGATATCCCGAGTTCGCAAACGTGTTCGGGACGCTAGGGATACAGACGTATGGGGGAAGATTGTTGCGAGGGCCTAATTCGTGGGAAATGACCGATCCTATTGAGGGATATTCAATTGCTGGAGAGGGACGGTAGCCCGTAAACATGTTATGGGTTCCTCGCTCATGAGCTGCCTCACCGTGCGCCATCGAGCGTATCACGGTGATTTTATCTGCGACTTTGGCTAGCTGCTGGAGGTGCTGGCTGAAACGTTCGCCCTTGATAGCCGTGTTCACGGTTCCCAAAGGCCCCCGGTATTCCGTCGGTGCCAGATATTTTGGGTCGAAGGTCTCCTGATGGGCTGCTCCACCCGGGAGGAAGATGTTAATGACCGATTTTGCGACGCCCTCTTTAGTTTCGTAAAATTTCTGGGCTCCTTGAGCCTCCATTTTAAGAAGCTGGGGGAGCGTGAGGCCCAAGCTTCCAAGCATTCCAACGTAGAGAAATTCACGTCGCGAGTAGTCTTGGGCTAATGGGTTTCCCGGACACTGTAATTTTTTCATGGTTCTTGTCTCCAGAGGATGTTAAATTTTCCGAAAGATTAATCGCAAGATCAACCATTTTCAGGGGCCATTATCAGGATTTTACGGTGTTGAAGGCTCTTGCCTTTCATCAGTTTCCTCCGGTTGGCATGCCTGGTGGCCGCATCAGGACGTAAAATGAGCCTCCCCGAAATCCCAGGATACCGGATCGAAACCCTGATCGGCAAGGGCGCGTGCGGGACAGTTTACACCGCACGGCACGATTCGGGTAACGAGGCGGTGGTAAAGCTCCTGAATCCGAAGTCCGTCAATGCTGAGTTGCTTGCCAACCGGGTCAATCGACTCTATAGCAGCACCGCTCCGAAGGCTGCTGTTCCCCTGATAGCGCATTCGCTTGAAAGAGAACCGTATTTGCTCATCTGCGGTCTCATGGCGGACCGGATGCCCCAGGGCGTTACGGAACGGTTTGTTCCCCGGACCTTGCAGCTTCAGCTTGGTGACTACCTTGGTAACAGAAGCTCATGGATGCTTATCCGACGCCTCGCACAGGTCCTTGCTGATTTTCATCGACGTCGGGTAGCCCACGGTAATCTCAAGCCGGGCAACATCTTTCTCGATTCGGACAATGGGGTTCTCCTGTCGGATTATACTCAAGGCTTGATGCCGGGGCTTGAGGAACTGGCGTATACGGATGCCCTTCTCTATGCTCCTCCGGAGCAATTGATGAATCCCGAGGGATACCTTGAGGGTGCTGGTTATGGATGGGACGTCTATGCCTTCGGATCCCTGGCCTACCGCTTGCTCACGGGGATTTTTCCTCGCTGCAATGATACGTTCGAGCATGTTGCTCCATTGGCGGGTGAACAGAGAAGGAGAGGGGTGGAGGCGGATTGTGAGCGAATGGCGCAAAAGCTTGAGGCGTCTCGAGTCGCAAAGTGGAAAGGGGTAGCGCCCACCAGAGAAGAAGAGGAGGGGCGACACGTTATCGAACGATGCCTTCAGCTCGATCCGTGGAAACGGTATGGTGACATGCGTGAGGTGCTCAGGGATCTGGAGAGTATCGCCAGCTCGCGTCAGCAGCGATTGTCAGCAGAAGCAGACGGACAGCGTGTCAAGGTTGTCGAGCGGAGGCAAAAAAGCTGGCAGGCGGCTACGGGTGTTGGGATCGCAGCCTGCGTAACATTGGGGGCGGCATTGATTCATAAGATTTCCCAGCAGGAAGATCCCGAGCCCAAGGTGGTCGAGGTGGAGGTGGTCAAGGAGGTGGAGGTTGCAACCGAGGTCGGCGCCGTAGAGTTGGAGGAACAGCGCCAGAAGTTCCTCGATATGCTGGCGGATCGCAATGAGCTGGAACAGGCCAACGATGAACAGACGGCGGCTGTTCACGCGATGGCAAATGATCTCATGGAGGCCCATAAGCTGAGTGATCAGCTTTTGTCGTGGTCACTCGAGCGTGGATCGGAACATCTTCCAACTCTTGAGGGGAGGGCAGGGCGACTGTCGCTGCTTGAGGAGAAGTTGGAGCGGCAACTTGAAGTTGTGGAAGAACTCCCGGAAGAGCTCCGCAAAAATGCGTGGCGGCTCAAGCTTGCTCTTGCGGAGGTAGCGCTCGCTGGAGACAAGCCCAAGTTGGCGAGGGAAAAGATGCAGGAGGTCCTGGGCGAGGCTGCTGTCACCGACGAAGATGTGCAGAGGCGACTTGCGCGGACGAGGGTCATGGTGTGTCTGCTGGGCTCCGAGGATTCGGCGACGGAGGTGACTCCGGTAGAGCTAGCAGAAACGGCAAATGCTCTTTCTTCTCTACCTGAAAACGAGCGTCAGACCCGGCGGTTACAGTCAGCATTACGGATCGCAGAAGCTCGCATGCAGTTTCGTAATGGCGATAACACGAGTGCGCTCAAAACGTATCGCGATGCCTTTGCGGAAATGAGTAAGCTCTGTGAGGAGCAACCTTCGTTGTCGGCACTCCGTTTGTGGCGGGCGCGCGGGTATACCTCTGCAGCTCAGGCAGCAACCGGTGCTGGCGAGGTGGATGCGGCCATTCTGCTCCGAGAGCAGGCTGCTGTTGAATTGATGGAGCTGCTTGAGACGCAACCTGATCGGGCCGATGTCCAGGTTGACCTTTCCTCGGCACTGGCAGCGATCGCTCAGTCCGCGCTGGAGGAAGGCGAGCTGGATCGGGCCGGAGATCTTGCAGCCCGTTCGCTTGAGTTGCTCGAGACCGCCG
>Ga0160422_10002945_pt1 | contig 10564 bp, 10 predicted proteins | sample Fk160mmetaG_FD_108192 | JGI IMG/M metagenome (GOLD analysis project Ga0160422, IMG submission 108192) | Marine microbial communities from the Central Pacific Ocean - Fk160115 60m metaG | ecosystem: Environmental > Aquatic > Marine > Oceanic > Photic zone | place: The Central Pacific Ocean... | reverse complement strand
CTCTATTAGATTAACCTTTAATAATTAATTTGCAAAAACAATTTTATGATAATAATTTCGTGATATGCTTATGAAAAAAATATACATACTTTTATTTATATCACTTTTCTTTTCTTGCGTTGAAGAAGATCCGGTGCTAGAATCCATCGAAACTATGATTGTAACAAATTTAGATGCAACAACAAAATCTCAACCTGGTCAACCACAATATGGAAAATTTGCAAAATTTAGTTTTTCAAAGCAAGAATTAGTAGAAGGTGATGATTGGGATATTGCATTTAGAGCAACTACTATTTTAGTTAATGGAGGTTTTTCTGGTGGTGAGGATGAACCTGATAGAAGTGGTATTGGCGCTGGATATATTCAAATTGGGAACTATGGTAGCATAAAAACTGTAGATGAAAGTTTGTTCAAACAAGATTCTCAGACATCAAAAGCAATTCCAACTGGTTCCGGTAATGGTTGGTATAACTATGATGCTCAAAATCATATAATTACCCCAATAGCTGGTAGAACTTTAATATTTAAAACGCATAACGGAAGATATGCTAAAGTGGAAATTCAAAGTTATTACAAAAACTCTCCTGAAATACCAAACGCTTTCTCTAGCGAAGCTCAGTACTATACTTTCACTTATACTTATCAACCAAATGAAGGTGTTACCTCATTCGATTAGTCTTTTATTAAAATATATTTCTTATAAAGTTTAACAAGTATTGACAAGGTCACTGCGATTACTATAAAAATAGCAGTAAAATATACCCATGAGACCTGGGTTTTTAATGAGGCTATTGAAACAATAGCAATCAGAAATAAGGTTGCCCCCTCACTGAAAAATCTTAATTTGTTTTCGCTGATATTAAGCTTACCTTTCTTCATACAATTTAAAAAATATTGACAGACCATAACATAAATGATTAGCAATAGAACTATCAATAATTTTATTTTCATCCACAAGACATCTAAAAGGCCTGGGTTATAGTATATCATAATTGAACCAAAAGTTGAAGCTAAAAAGACTGATGGCCAAATAATTATATTCATTACTCGTTCCGACATAAGAAGAAATTGTTTTTGTAAAATTTGCCTCTCACTAACATCTCTAGATTCTGCTTCTTTATAATAGATAAACATTCTGCCAATGTAGAAGAGGCCAGCAAACCAACATATAACAAATATTAAATGGACAGCTTTAATAGTTAGATAACTCATATTCTACTTTTAACCCAATTACAAATTACCTCTGACCATTGATCACTATCATTTAAACATGGCACATAATGAAATGACTCCCCACCGGCTTCAAGAAACTCTTCTTTACCTTCCATAGCAATTTCTTCAAGCGTCTCTAAACAATCAGTAACAAATGCAGGGGTTATAATGACCAAATTTTTTTTTCCTTCTTTAGGAAGTCTCTCGAGCTCAGAATCTGTATAGGGTTTTAACCATGGCTGAAGAGGTAATCTGGACTGGAACGCATTACTATATTTGTCTTTAGGTATATTGAGTTTTTTAACTATTAGTTCTGTAGTTTTAAAAACTTGATGTCTATAACATTTTTCATGTGCCTCAGAATTTATCGAACAGCAGTTATCAACTTTTAGACAATGATTTTTAGTAACATCAGAAATTTTAATATGACTTTCAGGAATCCCATGATATGAAAATAAAATATGATCATAATCTATACCCTTCAAATTTTTGGAAATACTTCTACACATTACGTCAATATACTGAGTGTCATCATAAAAAGGAGGGATTACAATTTGCTTAAATTCTGGAAAATTTTTTTTTATCTCATAATTAACTTTTTCAACTACAGTTTCATAAGAAGACATTGCATAATGCGGATACAACGGAAGGATAATAACTTCATTTACTCCTTTTTCTGCTAAGTTTTTGAGGCCTTTATAAATAGAGATAGAACCGTATCTCATAGATAAAGAAACAGGAATATTTATCCTCTTCTCTACTTTATTAAAAAGCCTTTTCGATAGAACAATTAGAGGAGAGCCTTCATCCCACCATATTTTTTTATAAGCTTTAGCAGATTTTTTTGGCCTAGTGTTTAATATTATTCCCTTAACTAATAACCACCTTAGAATATAATTGTATTCAATTACCCTACCATCCATTAAGAATTCATCTAAATATTTTTTAACATCTTTTATTGATGTACTATCGGGCGAGCCAAGGTTTATCATCAACAGACCTTTCATAAACTATATTGTTTTAGAGTATGTACCTATTTTTTTACTCATTAAAGGATCAAATTTCATTGAAATATTTCTGGTGAACAACCTTCCACTTTTGTGTACAGTTATCTTTTCGCCGTGTATATCCATTAGACCATCTTCAATAAAATCAACAAAATTAGAAGAATCAAATTCTAATATGCTAATTATTTCGTACAGAGGACAATCAAAATATTCTGCTACCTCATTAAAATCAACATAATAATTACACATTATTGAATTTATAACATGTCTAATTACTTTTTCATTATGAGTCAAGGAATACCCACGATAAACAGACAAGTTATTATCCTCTATATTTCTAATATATTCCATTGTATTTTTAAAATTTTGACTGTAAGCAGAATGTAATTGAGATATTGATGATGCCCCAAATCCATAAACCTGGCCCGTTGTTTGCCTTGTGCAATATCCTTGAAAATTACGGTGCAATTTTTTTTCTTTTAAGGCAATTGCAAAATCATCATCAGGTTTAGAATAATGGTCCATACCAATGGATATATATCCTGCTTGGGTAAGTTGATCGTAAGAATTCTCATACATTGTAGCTTTACTTTCGGAAGATGGAAACCCAATATCTTCTAATATCTTCTGACGTGGAAGTACAGACGGGACATGAGCATAAGAAAACGTAACAATTCTATCTGTCCCTAAATTAATTGCTTTATCTATTGTCTCTTTGAAACTATCAACTGTTTGTAACGGGAGTCCATATACTAAATCTATATTAGTTCCAGAGAACCCTGTATCTTCAATTTTTTTAACAATTTCTTCTATAGGTCTCTTAGAAGGTCTTCGGTTGATGGCATCCAAAACGTCTTTTCTGAAATCTTGTATTCCAATTGATATTCTATTAAAACCATAATTTTTTAAAAGATCTATATGTCTAAATTCTAGATGTGCAGGATTACACTCGATAGCCATTTCATAATTTTCAGATAAATTAAAATTATCCTTTATTTTGTTGGTGATCTTTTCAATGTACTTATAAGAAATAGCATTTGGTGTTCCGCCGCCCCAATGAATTTGAGTTAAATTTCTTCGTCTATCTATTTTAGAGGAAACAAAATCAATTTCTTTCATAACAGCATCAACATACCTTTCTAGAAAAGGACGAGAAAAACCAGTCTCTGTAGTACAGCCACAAAAGTGACAAATTTGAGGGCAGAAAGGAACATGAACATATACAGAAACATTTCTTGGAGATTCATGATTTGATTTCTCAACACTTTTTATGTAATCATCATTTCCATAATTCTCATTAAAAAAAGTTGCTGGAGGATAAGAAGTATAACGAGGTCCTGATGCGTTATATTTTTTTATAAGTTCTCTATAGTTTTTTATCATTAATTTCTATTCCAATTAGTTTCTTTAATCCATTGAACAACGTATTTAACTTTTTTATAATCAATATCAGGTAAAAATCCATGACCAAGATTAAATATCCAATCATCGTTATGTTCACCAAATTTTAATAAATTATTTAAATATATGTCAATATCATCATATGATGAATAAAACAATCTAGGATTCATATTACCTTGAATTCCTACTTTACTATCTACAATTTTTCTAGCATATTCAATAGATAAATTCCAATCAATACTAACAAAATCACAAATATCTTTATTTATATACCTTAATCCATCATTAAAGTTTTTAGGGAAAAAAATTGTTGGCACATTTTTTTGTTTTGCTGCCTCTAAAATTTTTGTTGACAAAGGTAAAATTAATTTTTTGTATAGTTCAGATGGTATGATTCCACAATAAGTTTCAAAGAGCTGAAAACAATCAATACCTGATGAGGCTTGACCCTGTACATATTCAATAGAAGCTTCAGTTAATTTTTCTAGTAAATAAACACTCTCCTTTTTGTTCGAATAAAAAAATTTTAGTGCATTGTTAAAACTCTTATCTTTTTCATCACCCCTAAACATAAAAAGGAATGTAGTAAGTGGACCCCCACAAAACCCTATAAGTGGAGTTTTTTTATTGATTGATTTAATCTGTTTTATATTAGAATATACGTAATCTAGTTTAGTTGCATCAAATGATAACGAACTAATGTTGTTTAAAGAAATTGGATTGTGAAATTTAGGGCCATTATCGGTAAATTCTAGTTTCATTCCTATTGATTCTGGAATAATTAAGATGTCAGAGAAAAGAATTGCAGCGTCAACACCTAAATCATCTATTGGCATTAATGTAACTTGAGATGCTAACTCTTTATTTTTCATCATATCATGAAAACTATATTTTAATTTAAGCTTTTGATAAGATGGGAGTATTCTTCCCGCCTGTCTCATAAACCATACTGGTGGTCTTGTAGTTTTATTTCCTGATAAAGTATCTAAAAAGATAGAACTCATATTTATAAATTCTTTAAAGCTATTTTATTTGACTTAATTATTTTATCAATGTCTCCATCAGATAAAGCGGTTGAAAAAAAACAACACTCATATTGAGAAGGTGGTAAATATATTCCCAAGTCCAACATGTTTTTAAAATACTTAGCATACTTATCTGTATCACAATTTAATGCATCATCAAAGTTAGATACGGAATTACTTTCAGTGAAAAACAACGTCATCATGGACCCAACCCTATTAATTACTGCTTTAGAATCAGTTTCTTTAATATTATTAATAAACCCATCATAAATCTTCGCTGAAATATTTTCAAGGGTTTTGAATGTATTTAAATTAAGTCTTTTCAATACAGAAAGCCCAGCATTCATTGCAAGTGGATTTCCTGATAATGTTCCAGCTTGATATACTGGCCCTTTTGGAGCCAAAAAATTCATAATTTTCTTATTTCCACCGTAAGCTCCTACTGGTAGTCCGCCACCAATTACTTTTCCAAGTGTAGTAATATCGGGCAAAACATTATAGAGTTCTTGTGCGCCACCAGCTGAAACCCTAAAGCCCGTCATTACCTCATCAAAAATTAAAAGGCACTGATGTCTAACTGACATCTCCTTTAATGACTTTAGAAAATCGTAATTTGGAGTAACTAAACCCATATTTCCTGCAATAGGCTCAACAATTATTGCCGCTACATTATCTGTGTTTTTATTTAATATTTCCTCAACCGAACTCGCATCATTAAACCTTGCAATCATTGTATCTTTTGCAATATTTTTAGTAACCCCAGGACTATCAGGCAATCCTAGTGTTAATGCTCCTGACCCTGCCTTGATTAAAAAACTATCTCCATGGCCATGATAATTCCCAGCAAACTTTATTATTATTTCTTTATTTGTGTATCCCCTTGCAAGTCTTATAGCACTCATAGTAGCTTCTGTTCCTGAGTTAACCATTCTGACTGATTCAATTGACGGTACCATGTCAATTATTGTTTTAGCAATTTCCGTTTCGATGAGTGTAGGTGCCCCATAGGTTGTTCCTTGCTCCGAACATAAATTAATTGCAGAAATTGTTTCACTATCAGAATGTCCAAAAATTAGTGGTCCCCATGATGACACACAATCTATGTATTCATTTCCGTCAATATCATAAAGTTTACTACCTAAACCTTTTTCAAAAAAAATAGGATCACATTTAACACTTTTAAATGCTCTCACTGGAGAGTTAACGCCACCAGGAATTACTTCCAGAGATTCTTTAAATGCCTGGATGCTTTTTTTATACATTTTTATTTAATTTTTCTGCGATTTCTAAAGCATGATATGAAATTATTGCACTCGCTCCAGCTCTTTTCATTGATATTAAAATTTCAAAAATAATGTCAAATCTTTCAATCCAATTATTTCCTGATGCAGCAGCTACCATTGAAAATTCTCCACTTACATTATAAGCAATTATTGGAATATTAAACTTTGCTTTAACCCTATTAATAATATCCAAATAAGACATTGCAGGTTTAATAATAACAGCATCAGCACCTTCGTTAATATCTAGTTCAATTTCCCGCATAGCTTCAGATGAATTTTTAAAGTTCATCTGATAAGTTTTTCTGTCTCCATGGGAAGGCGAGTTATTAGCTGCATCTCTAAATGGACCATAAAATGCTGATGCATATTTTACACTATATGAAAATATAGGTGTTTTTTGAAAACCATTTTTGTCTAATGATTTTCTAATATGTAATACCCTACCATCCATCATATCTGAAGGGGCTAATACATCTGCTCCCGCTTTAGCTAACGATATTGCCTGCTTAGTAAGGTTTTCTACTGTTGTATCATTATCAACGTCTCCGTCTATAATCGTGCCACAATGTCCGTGAGTTGTATACTGACAATTACAAAGGTCTGCAATCACTAAAATTTCAGGATATTTTTTTTTTATAAATTTCAAAGCCGTTTGAATAATACCATTCGAATTATGGGAAACGTGTCCGTGTTCATCTTTTTTTTCTGGAACACCAAATAAAATAATACTTCGTATTTTATTAGAAATTATTTTATCAAAAATTTCTGGCAGCATATCAATGGAGAACTGAAATTGATTTGGCATTGACCTAATTTCTTTTTTTATATTTTTACCATCACAAACAAAAACAGGGTAAATCAGATCCTCAACTCGTAAATGTGTATCTTCCACCATATCACGAATTATTGAATTGTATCTCAATCTTCTAAGTCTTACGTTAGGGTAACTCATTGTTAACTTATTTTTAAATTAGAAATGATTGACTGTGAAATTCCTTCATAACTTTGCATTTTAGAGGTAAAAAGAGGGTTAAAGCCTTTCTCTTTTATAAATGAAGAGGTAGTTTCTCCTATGCTAATAATTGATGTTTTAGATACATCATATAAATTTTGAAAGGATAGAAAGCAGGAGGGACTTGTAAACACTGTGTAGGTCTCTTTTTTATTTAATAATGATTCTAAATTTCTATTCACAATTTTTATAAGCTCTGTTTTATACGGTACAAATTTCGTTAAATAACAAATCAATTTCAGATTTTCAAACAAGTAATTTTTTGCTAAGTTCCCCTGCACTAGCATAACCTTCTTTGATTCAAGTATTTTAATGCTTTTTAAATCATCAAATAGAATATTAGAATAGCTTCTTTTAGCAGTATAGACTGGATCAAGTTTTTGTTTTTTAAGCTCTAAAGCTGTTTTTGATCCAATACATATTGATTTCATTGATGATTTATCCTGTGATTTTATATTTTTATGATCAAAGAAATATTTTACGCCGTTTTTTGAAGTGAAAATGAAATAATCGAAGTCACTTAATAAAAATTCTAAGTCCTGACTATAAGGTAAAGTTTTAATCATGGGAAAATGAAAGGTTTTAATACCTTTTTCATTTAACATATTGAACCCTTCGGTTTCACCGTCATTAGTCAAAATAACATTATACCCCATAATTATTATTTATAATTAACGAGTTCCAGCAAGTATATCATCTCCTCCATTATTTAAAATTTTATGAGCAAGATCAACGCCGATATTTTTATTAGAGTTATACTCCAATTCGAGTATTTTGGTTATGCTTTCATTACCATTTAAAGATAGAACGGTACCTTTTATAATTAATTTATTATTCTCTATTTTACAATACGCACCAATAGGAGACGTACAACCTCCTTTAAGAGTTTTTAAAAATAAACGTTCCTGAGAGACACATACCCTGGTTTTCTCATGGTTTAATTGCGAAACCATTTCTTTAATTTCACCTTCATTTCTTGTTTCAACTGCAATAGCACCTTGACTAGGAGCATTAAGCATTTGATTATCATCAAAAAAATTACTAACTCTTTCTAACATATTGAGACGTTGCAATCCTGCAGCTGCCAGAACTAATCCATCACAATAATTATTGTCCATTTTATGAATTCTAGTATCAATATTCCCCCTTATACTAATAACATTTAACGATGGGTTAAGTCGTAATATTTGAGCTTTTCGTCTATTAGACGAGGTTGCAATTACAGAATTTGGTTTTAATTTATCAAAAGGTATATTATTAGATGAAAGAAAGGAATCACGGTGATCTCCTCTTTTTAAAATAGCAGCATGAAATAAATGTGGGTTTGTATCTACAGGCAAATCCTTCAGGCTATGGACAGCTATATCAATTTCACCTTTAATTAAGCTTTCTTGTATTTCTTTTACAAAAAAACCTTTTTCAATGGATGATTCAAGGGGCTCAGTCAAGAACTTATCTCCTTTAGTAACAATTTTTTTTAATTTAAAGGTATTATCTGGAAATAGCTCTTTTAATTTATTTAGGACAAGATTGGTTTGATATAAAGCTAACTTACTGCCTCTAGTACCTAAAACAATTTCCTTACTCATCATTAAATATCTTTTTAATCACCTTAAGAGCATCTTTATCTTTTCCATTATCACTCGCCAATCGAATTTTTTTGACCAGGTGATCTGACAACTTGCTATATACTCTATTCATTTTAATTTTTAGACTCTCATCATCTATGTTTTCTAAGGATGATTTTAATTTCATATTATTCTGGATCAAAATTTTAATCTTATTTTTTATTGACAAAATTGATGGTCGAAGTTGTCTAGAGTTTGACCATTCATCAAACTCAATTAAAAAACTATCTATAATTTTTTGTGACTTTGTAATTTCAGCTTTCCTTTTATTATAATTCTGATTTACTATGTCTTTAAGGTTATCAATATTTATTAAGTCAATATTTCCAATAGTTGAAATATCGTCATCTATATTTCTTGGAACAGAGAGATCAATAAATAGTAAATTTTTATTCATTTTAAGATCATATTTTTTTTCTATATCCTTTTTTGAAATGAGTGGCTTTTCAGAAGAGGTAGAGAACACAACTATATCTACATCATTAATCTTACTATGCATCTGTTTATAGGGGATGGTTTTTAAACTATAGGTATCAGCAAACCTTTTACCCTTTAATTTAGTTCTATTCGTTATAATAATATCTTTAACATTTTTATTTAGAAGATGTTTTACTAGTAATTGAGATGTTTCTCCTGCTCCAACACAAAGAAAACTTGTTTTATGTAAATCATATTTTTTTGATATCATCTCCACTGCAGCATAACTTACTGATATGGCGCCTTTTCCAATATCAGTATTAGACCTAACATATTTACCTGTTTCGAATGATTTTTGAAACATCCTTTCCAAAATTGGTCCTAACAAATTTTTATCCTTTGCATAATAAAAAGCATCTTTAATCTGATCAACTATTTGAAACTCGCCAATTATCATTGACTCTAAACCAGATATTAATCTAAATAAGTGTCTCGATACCTCCATAGAACCTGTCTTTGTAGCGACATATGGAGAAAGGCCTTCAGAATATTTCTTATATTTTACTAAACATTTCATTATCAAATGAAATATCTTTTTTTCCTCACCGATATGATTTTCGTATTCGTAATAAAGTTCTGTTCTATTGCAAGTTGATAAAATCACTAATCCTTCTATTGGACATTCGGTGGATAGAAGGTCAAAAAACTCCATTTTTTCACTATCCTGAAAATAAAATTTTTCTCTAACCTCAATGGGAGAAGTTTTAAAATTTATACTAATTAGTCCTATCAAACCTTAATTTTTTGCAAAGCTAAATCTAAAATTCTTGATGGGATAATAATTAATTGAGAATTTTAAATAAGGAAATAATTAAAATTTGTTTAGAATAAATCTAAACTAAAAAATATTATCCCCGTTAAGTAAAGAATAATTATTAATGTTTATTTGGAATTATTCTAAATAGAAAATATAATTGCAGAATTATTTAATAAAAAACAATAATATAATGAAAAATTTAAAACAGATATTGGTAATGTTTCTTGGTATTTTCTTATTTGCATGCGAAGACGATACTGAAGAAGTAGTAGAGGTAGTAGTTACTCCCCCTGCAACATATGCCTTTGAAAGAAATGGACAGAGCACTGTCTCATTTAGTGGCCAGTCAGCAAGACTTGAAATGGCAGCTGAATTGGGAACATGGCTAAATACGCCAATTAAGACAGCTGCAGATTTAGACGCGATGTTTAATGATGGAACAGGATTTGGTAATCCTGCATTAGCTGCATCTGGTAAAAAGCTTGGAAATAAAACTGCTTCAAGTTCGATAGCATCTTCAACAGTAAAGCCTCAATTTGACGCACTAATTGTAGATGTTACAACTAATGTTTTTCCTAATGTTGCAAACGATGCATCAGCCGGAACTCCTGGAACCTATACGGATGCCGGAGGGGGAAGGACTGTTATCATTAATGGGAAAGGACACGAAATCAATCAATTATTTATTAAAGGGTTAATGGGAGCTTTAGTATGTGATCAGATTATTTGGGGTTACCTTTCTAAAGGAAAGCTTGACGGAGG
>Ga0160422_10002943_pt1 | contig 10574 bp, 9 predicted proteins | sample Fk160mmetaG_FD_108192 | JGI IMG/M metagenome (GOLD analysis project Ga0160422, IMG submission 108192) | Marine microbial communities from the Central Pacific Ocean - Fk160115 60m metaG | ecosystem: Environmental > Aquatic > Marine > Oceanic > Photic zone | place: The Central Pacific Ocean... | reverse complement strand
TGTAAAATTTGGCGATAAGGATGCCAAACAAATTATGACTCCTCGAACTGATGTTGTGGCATTCTCCCTTGATGAACCTTGGGCTGTACTAAGATCTGCAGTAGTTGCAAGTGGATTTTCTAGGATTCCAATTCACAATGGGTCCATGGACAAAGTGGTTGGAGTACTTCACATTAAAGATTTGATTCCATTGCTAGAAATGGATGAGGCTAATTGGACTTCGCTTTTAAGAGAGCCTTATTTTATAACTGAAAACATGAAGATTGATGACCTCTTAAGGGAATTCCAAGAGAGGAAGGTACACATGGCATTAGTAGTTGATGAATATGGTGGCACAAGTGGTTTAATTACCCTTGAAGACGTGCTTGAAGAAATTGTTGGAGATATTACTGATGAATTTGACGTTGAGGAAATCAGTTATTCCAAATTGGATGACAAAACCTTTGTTATGGAGGCCAAAACTGCCCTAATTGATTTCTACAGAGTCCTTGAAATTGAGGAAAATGCTTGGGAAGAGTCAAAGGGAGAAAGCGACACATTAGGTGGTTTTATAATGGAACAAGCAGAGAAGATTCCTAGAAAGGGCGAGCACATAATCTTTGAAAATATTAAGCTTATTGTCGATGCTGGAGATAACAGAAAAATTGATAGAGTGAAAATTGAAATACTACCATAAATAAAGTGAAAAGGTTGATTTACATATCTGGTTTGGCCTTTGGTGCTATATTTATTACATGCGGAAACCCACCTATATCCAAACCAGAAGGATATTATAGAATTTCACTACCAGAAGAATCTTTTAGATCGGTAAAAATCATCTGTGGTTTGGGTTTAGACAAACCAGAAAATGCAACTGTTGAGATAGTCAATTCAGAAAAAAGCGGGGATGCTTGTTGGTTCAATTTAAATTTTAAAGATTTCAACGCTAGACTCCATTGCACACAAGTTGAAGTTCACGACAACCTTATTGACTTAATGGAGGATGCACAAGAAATGGTTTTTTCCCATGACATGAAGGCAAATGGCATTAGCAGAATTAGAGTGTCAGAGCCAGAAAAAAACCTCAATGGAGTGTTATACCACATCGGAGGACCTGTTGCAACACCAGTCCAATTCTTTGTCACAGATAGCTCAAATTACTTTTTAAGGGGATCGCTTTACTTCAATCATAAGCCAAACCCAGATAGCACTGCTCCTGTAGTTAGAAGAATGCTCAGCGATGTTGAACATATCATGAGATCAATATCATGGGAATAACTTGGATTGCAGAAAAAGGGAATACTCTTTGGAAAGTTGGAGTGTTCGAAGAAGGAGAGTTAGTGTCTAGAGTAGCTTTCGAGGACTATAGTTGTGATGCTATTCCCAGTAATGAACCTGAAGAAATCATGCTAACTGGATCTGGTGGGTGGACTGATCAGGAAGAAGCAGCTTTTTACGATTTATGCGGAGGCAATTTGTTTGTTTTCAAACACGGAGATGGCCACCCCTTGGTTACTCAAGTCTACAACCCAGAATCTCTTGGCACTGACAGAGTAGCAAATTCTTACGCAGTTCAACAAGGTATAGACGACTACATGCGGATAAACCCTGCTTGGTTAGTTGTTGATGTTGGCACATGTGTTACAGCTGATTTAATTGTAGAAGGTGTTCACCTTGGAGGTAGCATTTCTCCTGGAGTTCAATCGAGATTAAATGTGATGAATAATGAGACTCATGCATTACCCCAAATTGAGTTTGGGCTAGGAGAAGACAAGGTAACAGGTGAAACTCGTGGACTAAATACAGAAGAAGCAATGGTGAGAGGAGCATCAGATGGAGTAGTTAGTGAAATTATAGGTCGCTGGACTTCACTCAAACAAGAATTTCCTTCAATAGGGATAATTTTAACAGGAGGTGGGAGTTCAAACTTGGAACTAGGCCCTGTAACCCCGAAATTTGCCGACTCAAATCTTACCCTAAAGGGGTACTATGTTTTATTACAATCTATCAAAAGCGTTTAGCCAAAGAGCTTTAATTGGAGTATTAGCCTGCGTTTTAGGTATTAATGCTCATTCTCAAGAATCTGACCCGTCGCCTTGGTCAAGGTTTGGTTTTGGCGTGAATATGCAGTCGTATTCAAGTCCACAACAACTAATGGGTGGGGTTATTTCACCTTTAATGGAGAGAGATGTGATAAACCCAAACCAGCCTGCCTCTGCCGCTGGGTGCACTAGCACAATTCTCCAATCGTCGGTTTATAATTCGACAAATTCTATGGTCGAGGGTGATTCTAACACAACTGCAATTACTGGGAACATAGGTGCGTTAAGTATTGTCATCAAGCAGAACAACAATAAGACTGCTATGATGTTTGGCCTTATCCCAAACAGTTCAAGAGGATACAGCCTGTACAGAGAATACGAAGACCAAATAGCTGGAAATATTACAGAATACTACCGTGGCAGTGGAGGTACGGCAAGGTCATATGTAGGCTTAGCGAGAGCTTTCAAAGGAAAAAAATGGCATCATATTTCTGATGAAGATTCTGTCTTGATAAATAATCGCTCTTTACAAGTAGGTGCTCAATTTGATTATCTATTTGGAGAAGTGGTTTCTAACGAAGTTTTAGATATTGAGAATTTAACTTTTGCAGACGCCTACATTAGTACTTCTATGAGACATAGGGGATTTAGGGGCGTGTTTGGGCTTCAGGCATATCAGCTTCTAAAGATTAAATACGACCAGGATAAAAATTTCATTCGTTCTACAAAATTGTACCTCGGAGGAACTTACTCTACTCGATCTAACCTCAAAACTGATTACGAAAGATTGAGAGCTATAGGTTCTTTTGAATCTAATCAATTTTATGATACTGCCTATTACTATTCTAATCCTTTGATAGGCCAAACCCCAGCAAAATGGTCTGCAGGCGCTGCTATTTCGTTAGAGTCTGCTAGTGGAAATAGGTTGTTAGTGGGCTTTGACTATGCTGGTGAAGATTGGTCTATTTACAATAAAGACACTACCAACAATTACTTACTTGGGGATACAGTTAATGTTCAATGGGGAAAGGCAAGTAAATTATCAACAGGAATTAGCTTCAAGCCTCCCTCACGAGGATCAGGCAAAAGTGTGTTATCAAGGACAACTTATAAGGCGGGATGTTCTATCGACAAGTATCCTTTGAGCTACAATTCAAATGGAGAGTTCAATCAATTGGCTGAGTGGAGAGTGTCCTGTGGATTGAGTATGCCTATTGAAAGATCTCGATCAAATAGCCGAGTACATTTGGGCTTAGAATACGGAAAGAGAAGTCTCATGGATGTGGATGGCACGTTTTTAGATAATACCCTAGAAGAAAATATTTTAAACATTCAAATAGGAGTGACACTTGCTCCGTTCTTTAAGAACCTTTGGCTTACGCCTAAACTATACGATTAAAAAATCCAGAAGATGAAACTATTCAATAAACTCATTCTTTCAATTCTCATTACACTACCTGTATTTGCCTCAGCCCAAAACAACAGCAAATACGGTGATACTCCAGAACAACAGACTCTTTGCAAAGAAGCTCTAAGCGTTTACAAGAGCTACAAGAAGCAAAAGAATTACGGTGAAGCATACCAACAGTGGAAGAAAGCTTGTGATGTTTGTCCTGAAACAGTCCAAGAGAGTCTTTATGCAGATGGAGCTACTTTCCTAAAGTCAGAAATTAAGGTGGCAAAAAAGGCAGGTGATGATGCTCGACAAGCTATTCTAATCGACAGTTTGATGTGGGCTTATGACAAAAGAATGGAACTTTTTCCTGCTACTAAGAAAAAGCCAAATAACAGATGCCACACTCTTGGAAGAAAAGCATCCGACCAATACAAGTACTTCAAGGACCAACCAGAAGTTGCTTATGCAATGTTTAAAGAGAGCATTGATTGCACTGAGTCAAAGAGTTCGGCTTCAACTATAAGTGGGTACTACGCTACGTCTTTCTACACAATGAAGGCTATCAATAAGGAAGACAAGGTAAAGGGTGCAGAGATGAAAACCCAAATGCTAACTGATTATTTACGCCTTGTGGAATACGCTAACACAGCAATCGCTGCTGCAAATGGCAATGAAAAGACTATCAATTCTTACGTGAGCGCAAAGGAAAACATCGAGAAAATTTTCACTACGATTGCTAAATGTGATGAAATGGTTCCAGTACTTCAAGCAAGTATAGATGCTTCTCCAGAGGATATGGATCTAAAGCGCAAAGTGTTGAGCCTACTTGTAAAAAGAGAATGTACTGAAAACAAACTTTTCCTTCCTGTTGCTACTGCAGTTTATGAAGTTGAACCTTCTGCCGAAGCTGCATATGCAATTGGTATGGGATATGCAAAGCAGTCAAAATTCTCTGACAGCTTTAAGTACATGGAAGAGGCTGTGATGAATTGTGATAGTTGCTCTGAACAATTAATTTACCTTCTTAAGGCTGGCCAAATCGCTTCTGCACTTAAGCGACCTAGTACAGCTAAGCGTTACGCTCGTCAAGTACTAGCAATCGACAATGCAAATGCAGAAGCATATATGCTAATTGGAGATGCAATTGCAGGATCTTCAAGTGCTTGTGACGATGGAGCAATTGGAAAGAGAGCTGTCTACTGGGTTGCTCACGATTACTATGCAAGAGCTAAACGCATGGATGCTGAATTAGCTTCTACTGCACAAAAGAAGATGTCAAACATGGCTAAACAGTTCCCCACAATTGACGAAGTATTTGCTCTAGGGTTATCTGCAGGCTCTAGCTTTATAGTTAAAGAGTCGGGATCTTGTCCATGCTCCGGAGAGACTACCACAATTAGAGTACGATAAATGAACAAAGTCGCAAGTTCTTTTTCTGTTTTGGCATTATTCGCATTCACAACATGTGGAGTTGTTGAATCAGAAAAAGTACCTGCTGCTGATATCGAAGAAAAAGCCCTTCAAGTGATTTCTGGTGGCACCTTTAGGTACACAGAGAAAAGCAAGACAAAAAACGTCTTAAACGCTGGAAGACTAGAAAGGTGGAATAGCGATAATTCATCTACTGAGATTTGGCGTGTGAGTGAAGGATTTACCCTATACATTGACGGAGATAGCAAAGAAAACGAAGCTGTATTGAGTGGTGGCCGCGGGACCTATGACGCTGATCTAGGCCATCTTATAGCACATGATGATGTTGAGTTAATTAATAAAGAAGGAGAAAAACTAAATACTGAATATCTAGTTTGGTCTAATGATTCTGATAGAGTCCACACCAATAGACCCGTAAGAATTGAGTCCAAATCTGGGACACTAGAAGGGAATGGATTAGAAGCAGATAGCAAGTTCGAAAACTACAGAATCTTAAACCCAATAGGAGCATTCGAATTACCATAATGGATCAAGAAAGAATATTAAAAGTGACTAAAGCAGCCGAAAAGTTTTGGTTTGTGGCAACTGTTTTTGCAACATTAGTTACAATTTGGATTATTTATACCGATGGTATCGAAAGGAATAAATTCCTTCCTCTGATTCCTATACTTGCTGGTTTTTGGTATGTTATTCGTCGTATATTTAGAAAACGACTTGAACGAGATATAGGTAAATAATGGATCCTGACGCCTCCAGTACACTTTTAATAATCACAGCATCACTTGTGGCTTCTGGCTTTTTCTCAGGAATGGAAATGGCCTTTGTTTCTGCAAATCGCCTCAAGGTTGAAATGGATTCAACTAAGAGTCTAAGCGGAAAGCTTGTAGCATCTTTCTTTGACAGACCTCAGCTTTTTATTGCCTGCATGCTAGTGGGTAATAATTTGGCCCTAGTTCTTTGTGGAATAGAGTCTGGAGCACTAATAAGCCAAGCTGTTTTCGACGCCGTAGACTGGAATTCTGCAGCGTCTCCAATTACAGCTCTTTTAGTCCAAACCGTTGCAACAACCATTGTTGTACTTATTACTGCTGAATTTATTCCCAAATCACTTTTCCACGTTGCCCCAAATCTTTGGCTTAATAGATTAAGCTTTATTCTAGCTGTAATAATTGCCATTCTTGCAATCCCAGCTATGATTATTGTTGGATTGAGTAAAGTGCTATTATTTCCTTTTTTCAAATCTAATAACTCAAGTGATTCAACTGAATTTGGCGCTACTGACTTAAACCATTATCTCGAAGGGATGAGTGCCCAAATTAAACCTGACGGGGAGTTAGAGCACGAACTTAAGATTATGCAAAATGCTCTTGAATTAGGCAACATTAGAGCTAGAGATTGTATGGTTCCTAGAAACGAAGTTGTATCCGTTTCCCTTGACTCAAGTATTTCAGATATTAAAGAACTATTTAATAAAACTGGGCTTTCTAAAATTGTGGTTTTTGATGGTGATATTGACAAAATTACAGGTTACATACACGTAAAGGATCTGTTCAAATTACCTGATAATATCAGTGATGTTCTATTGCCTACCTTCTTTATCCCAGAACCTATGACTGGAGATGAATTGTTAAAGCAATTCATGAGACGCCGCAGACATTTAGCAGTAGTTCTAGATGAATTTGGAGGAACAGCAGGTATACTTACGATGGAAGACATCGTTGAGGAATTACTCGGCGAAATCGAGGACGAGCACGATGTAGAAGACTTAATGGAGAAGGAAATAAGTGAAAAGCACTGGATGCTTTCTGCTCGTCATGAAGTAGAGTATTTAAACGAAAAACTCAGTATTTCTCTACCTACTGAAGATGCTTATGAAACTCTAGGAGGGCTTATTCTAGATAAGGTTGCAGAAATCCCTGAGGAAGAGGCAGAATTAGAAATTGATGGTTTTCACATCAAAATTTTGAAGGTCGAAGCGAATAGAATAGACCTAATTGAACTGAAACTACTGTAGGTAGGAAGAATTTCTTATCTTCGCGCACCTGATTATTAAAAGGTCTTACTATGGCTATGATTGAAAATATTCGCAATCGCAGAGGATTGCTGCTTGTCATTCTTGGAATCGGTATGCTAGGTTTCCTAGTTCCATTTGATGCTGTTATTGCATTGACTGGTGGTGGTGCTTCAAGAGATGTTGGAAGTGTAAACGGAACAAGCATTAGCGGACAAGATTACCAAATCGCAGTTCAAAACCGCAGAAGTCTTGGGTTTACTGGAGAAGGACTTACAAACGAAGTATGGAATGATATAACAACTGATATGATTCTTGCTAATGAGTTCGCTAGCGCTGGTATCGTTGTTTCAGACAAAGAATATCAAGAGATGTTATTCGGGGATATTGATTCTGGATACATGTCAAGAGCATTCTACAGCAACGGCGATAACAAGAAGACATGGGTAGATAACTTTACTCAAATGCTAGCTTCTCCAAGGGGTCAGCAAAACTTCCTTCGATACAAAGAAGTTATTGTTTCTAAGCGCAAAAGAGAAAAATTTGACGCACTTGTAAACCGTGGAGTTTATGCTAACACTTTAGAAGGTAAGTACGACTACTTAAACGGAAATAGAGCTGTTGAGTTCAACTACGTTGCAAAGCTTTATAAGAATATTCCTGATAGCGCCGTAGAAGTAAGTGATAGGGATATTAGAGCATATTACAATGCTCACAAGGGGGATAAGGAGTATAAGCAAAGCGAAGGACGTGACGTAACTCTTGTAAAGATTCCAGTAGGAGCGTCTGTTGAAGATCTTGATGTCATCAAAAAGGATCTAGCTGAGATAAAGGAGATCTGGAATAACAGTGAAAATAAAAGAGATTTTGCTGAAACAAGTGAAAATGGCACTGTTGTAACTCTTAGAGAGACTCAAGTAGAGACAAATGTAGATGAAAGCTCTTTCTTCGACGTAAAAGTTGGATCTATGGTTGGTCCTTATTCAAAAGGAGATAAAATGATTGTAGCAAACGTATTGAGTCGTCAGATGACTCCTGATACTGCTGCATCAGTTAGACATATCCTACTCCAAGCAAAGGATGTTAAAGATGCAAAAGAAATGGCACGTTTGAATTCTAAAGCTGATAGCCTTGTTAGAATGATTAAGTCTGGTCAAGACTTTGGTGCACTAGCAGCTCGTTATTCTGACGATCCTGGATCTAAGTCTAATGGAGGTGTTTACGAATTCTTCCCACAAGGGCAAATGGTAAAACCATTCAATGATTTCAGTTTCAAAAAGAGAATTGGAACTATCGGTTCAGTTGAGACTTCATACGGAGTTCACGTAATTGAAGTACTAGACCGTAGATACAAAATCGAAGAGGTAGAGGTAGCAATGATTACTCGTCAAGTTGGAGCTTCAGATGCTACAAGAAGAGAAGCATATGCAGCTGCTAATGATTTCGCAATTGAGTACTCAAAAAAGGAAGAACTTGTTGCTGCAGCTGAAGAAGCTGGTTTCACAACAAGTGAAGCTTTAAACGTAGTGCGTGGAGCATCTTCTCTTTCTGGAATTAGAGATGCAAGAGAACTAGTAGGCTGGATTTACTCTGCTGAAGTAGGAGAGATTTCTCACCCAATTATCACTGACAAGACTTATGTAGTCGCTATTGTTGACATGATTAAGGAAGATGGCGAACCAACTTTCGAAGCTATAAAAGATAAAATGATTGCAGGTGCAACTAAGGAAGCAAAAGGTGAGCTTTACGCAGAATTGATGAACGGGAATAACCTTGATGAGATTGCTGGTAATATTGGCGAGTCTGTTAAGACTGCATTTAAAGCAAACCTAAAAAACTCTGTAGTTTCTGGTTCTGGAGCTGGAGCTGAACCTATTGTCGTTGGATCTGCATTCTCTATCCCTGTAGGTAATATGTCTAACCCTATCGTAGGTGAACACGGGATTTGGGTTATCGCACCTCAGTCTATTACAGAAGCAGAAGAGAAAACTGATTTCTTAGAGGAGCAAACTCAACTTGTTACTCGTGCACAAGGTGGACTATCAGTTGCAGTTATAAACTCAATGGTAGAAGCTTCTAACGTAGAGGATAACAGAAACTAAGTAAACTCTAGGAGACAACCATCTCCATAGCTTAAAAACCTGTAATCTTTACTTAGAGCAATATCGTATAATTCTCGCCAAGTCTGGTTATGAGAACCCGATTCTAAGCAAGCGGAAACCAAACAAAGCAACGTGCTATTTGGTTGATGAAAATTTGTAATAAGTCCGTTAATAGATTTAATTCTGTAACCGGGCTTAATCATAATTTGGGTTTGGAAACTCCAATTCTCACCTTCTGGCAAAATGCTTAATAAATAGTCTAAAGCATCCTCATATGACATGCCCTTATCATCTAATTCATAAGGTGTCCATTGAGGTAGAATCTTTGGAAAAAATCCTTGGGCTTTATGAGCGAGGGCCATCCAAAAAATACTCTCAAGGGTTCTGAGGGTCGTAGTTCCTGTTGCAACTCTAAGCTTTTGAGATCTTAATTTTAAAAGCGTCGCCCTTCCAACTACGCATCTCTCCGCGTGCATAACGTGATCTCTAAGCAATCCATCACTCAGTGGCTTAAAAGTTCCAGCACCTACATGTAGAGTAAGTTTACTAAAAGGTAGTCCAACTTGCTCTAGGTCATTTACCAGTACATCGTCGTAGTGGAGTCCTGCAGTGGGAGCTGCAACTGATCCTGGGAACTTTGCAAAAATGGTTTGGTATTCTTCTTTGTCAGAAGATTCTGACTCCCTCTTCATATAAGGTGGCAGAGGCGTTTTGCCTAAAATATCTAGTATATCACCAAAGCATTTATCCCCATCCCAATTAAAGGTAAGAGCGAAAGCCCCCCCCTCCTCTTTTACTAATCCTTCGCTTTGATTTGCAGGCCTTACTTCTAGGTTAATGTCTTCAAATTCGACTGAAGCGTATTCCGCTGTCCATCTGCGGCCTCCTCTGATGAGGCATCGCCAAGAGGTTTGGCCTATGGAAGCAAGAGATTGCTCAGTAACTCCTTCGAGTGGCTCTAATAAAAAAATCTCAAGCCTCCCTCCTGTTGGCTTAACCATGAAGATTCTTGCCTGGAGAACCTTGGTGTCATTAACCCAAAGCCCATCGCAACCAAAGTCCTTTAAAATTGATGGAAGCTTCTCAAAAGTGGAGTGCTCAATAGTAGAAGGCGTCGCTCTAAGAAGTTTGGCCTTCCTTCTGGGATTAATCGGATATCGTGCAATTCTTTCATCCGGTAGTTCATAATCAAAGTCGCTTGATTGCATGGTTCAAAGGTATCTCTACTTACCTTCACATCGCAATGGAAAAAACCCTAGTTATTGGAGCGTCTGGACAACTCGGTATAGAATTGATAATTGGACTACAGGAGAGGTTTGGCATAGAGTCGGTTGTGGCCACTGATATCAGAAAAGGGGAGGATGAATTAGCTAATAGAAGTGACTTTATTCTATGAGATGCAAGTGATTCTAATGCATTAAGGAAGGTTATTGAAGAACGTCAAATAACGACAGTATACCATCTTGTTGCAATGCTGTCAGCAAAAGGTGAGGAAAATCCCGTAGCAGCATGGGATCTGAACATGAAAACTCTATTAAATGTACTTGAGTGTGCAAAGGAAGGGTTGATTAAGAAGGTGTTTTGGCCTAGTTCAATTGCTGTGTTTGGGCCTG
>Ga0160422_10002942_pt1 | contig 10574 bp, 9 predicted proteins | sample Fk160mmetaG_FD_108192 | JGI IMG/M metagenome (GOLD analysis project Ga0160422, IMG submission 108192) | Marine microbial communities from the Central Pacific Ocean - Fk160115 60m metaG | ecosystem: Environmental > Aquatic > Marine > Oceanic > Photic zone | place: The Central Pacific Ocean... | reverse complement strand
TGGCCAATGCTTGTTTTACTGCATTTAAGACATAGTCTTGATCATTTACGATTATGTTTTGAATAACATCACCCATTACAACAGAATCTTTAATTAAAATCCCGTTGGATTTTTCCATTGTTTTTGCCCATACTCCATCCTCCAACAACCAAATTCCATCTGAGTTGTCCCCTGGGGGCATAATTTTTCCATATTATCATTTTAACTAACCTTTTCGGTATTTTAGTCAATGCAGACATAAGGGAAGCCCACGTATACATGGGCAACTACATGGATACCGTTGTGTTCACCGGTCAATTTGCTTTCGGAAATTATGACTTTCCAGTTAATCGAGGCAGTAGGATTGGAGTATTTTCTCTATATTTGTGATATTCTGGTTGATCCCCCCATTTTTCCAAGCCTCGCCGGTCGAGTATTGGAACCCCACTAATTTTTGTCAACAGTAAATAGATGAATATTGGTGATATCCAGGCGACTCGTTCTAGGCCGCTAAAGCATGATATGCCAAAACAGGCAATCCCTGTCCACAGCATTATCTCTCCTAAGTAATTTGGATGTCTAGAGTAAGACCATAATCCACTGTCAATCCACTTATCCTGATTTTCAGGGTTTGCATTGAACGCGCTCTTCTGGTTATCCGCTATCACTTCAATGCTGAACCCCAGTAGCCATATCAGTAACCCAATAGCATCCCAAATCCCTAACTCAGGAGCTGAACTGGCTTGACTATTGATTACAATCACTACAATCATTGTGAGGAATACCCACAGTCCTTGAATGGTCCACGGCACCAAAAATCTGATTGGTGAAGTTTTGAGTCGGTCAAACCTTCCATCTTTTCCAGTTCGATGAATGCGAAGGTAAAGGAAACTGGAAAGGCGCAATGCCCAGGTTACTACTAGTAAACTGACAATCAACTCTCTTGCACTTGGTGATTCTGACTGTGACCCAGCCCACAGGGTGAAGCCAACCACTGTCAAATAGGTTAAACCGCCTGTTAAGTCATAGTAACGTTCACTCTTGGCTAAAGATGCAGGTATCCAAGCAAGCCATTGGATGCTGAGACATATTCCTGCACTGTAAAGGACAGCAGAATAGCCGTTCAAGCTAACCGAATTATCCCCAACGGCACTAACAATTAAGGTTGTAATAATTAACACGGAAGCAACAACAGCGGCTGTTAATCGCAAATCTCGGCTAGTAGAATCCAATGCTATCAGCGCTAAAATATCGTCATCTTGTTAATAACTATGTTTAACCATTCAGACCATTAGTGAGACATTATTATGTGATATCGCGCGCTTAGTCTGGCACTGATGTAAACCGATATTCGCCTAGTTGCGCAAAATGTTTAATCTCAAGCTAGCTAATCACCCGAGGAGAATTTTTCACGATAGATACGTCGCAATTTAGTTGTTGATGGGACGTGGGTATATTTAGTGACCTCCACACTTGGTGGCCTAACGGCTTTTGTTGACCACAAGTCGTCAAAACCCGTCATTGATAGTTCACCTAAACCATCCGGCTTGAGTTGAACCTCGATTAATTGTGGACTTTTCTGAACCGCAATATAATCAGTTATTTCATCGCTCATTTGCATTACTGCTCGGCGAATTAAATCTGGGACTATCATTTCTATCGAGCCATCTGATTTTTCCAGGTGAAATACATCGTCGGACCGGCCCATAACAGAGTGAATTACTTCTCTCGCATCGCCGCAGGAGCAAGTTGTTTTGCTACTAACTAGAATGTCATTCATCCGATAGCGAACTATCGGTTGAGTCTTCCTTCTAAAATCAGTAATTATTGGATGATACCAGCCTTTTTCTTCATCAATCCAGTCTTTTTGCACGACCATGATGTCCTCATTCAGATGCAATTTACCTAACTCACATGTTGCCCCAATTTCGCCTTCCGTCGATGAATAGAACTGGTGTAGAGTGAGACCAAAATGCGCCTCGATTTTCTTCCTGTCGGTCTCTTCTAGAACCTCTGCAGCAGACACAAGGCGTTTGACGGTAATTTTACTATCTAGGTCTACAAAATAACTCAAGACACTCGGTGGACATATTAACATGTCCAAATTGTCGTTGAGAATTGCCTCATGTAATTCATCAATTGGCTTCATAAGATCGTAAAACAGAAATTTAATGCGGCTTGAACCGATGCTTTCGTAGGTGTTAGAGTTAGCCCGCAGAACTAAACCAATTCTGTGTTTCTTGAAGATTGATGACCCAAGACCCCTTGCTAGCATAAATCCTGCCCAAGTTGCTTGCTCAGCTTCACTGACTATGTGCATCCCGCGAAAACCACTGGTGCCTGACGAAAAGCCAATGCTATAAGGACCTATTTTGGAGGAAAAATCACGGCTCTTTTCTGCCTTTTCCGCGAGTCTTTTAGCTTGAGCGACATCTAGGTCAACAGTTATCAGTTCCTGAAGATTCTCCATCATTGCCGACTTCTCAATAATTGGAAACTCTCGCCACTGACTGTCATCGTAACCATTCCACAACTTTCGATAAAATGGTGATTTCTGTCTAACAAATTTGATGTGATTTTTGACCGCCTTATCTTGTAATTTGGTAATCGAACGGCGCGACTTGAATCGTTTAGGGGTCCGGAAATAACGGATTAAAGTGGTTAATTTACTCAATCCAATTCCTCCATGCCTTCGACAAAAGATAGTCGTGGACTCCAGCCTAGGTAGCGCTTAGCCCCACTTATGTCAAGACGGAGGGTGTTGGTGACCTGTCTTAGACCGTAGCTAGTTATTGCTGGTTCCCAGGTCTTACCCGGGATCAAACTAGCGACAGATTCGATCAACCTTGCATAGATTAGAACTGGTAAGTATGGTATTTTGAGGTGTTTTAATTGCTTCCCATTGCGATTGGAGTATGTTGCAACAATCGTCTTGAATGACTGTGCGTCACCATTAGAAATGTTGTAAAAACGATGTAGTGCTTCTGCTTTGGCTTCAATCGCACAAGAGACAGCATCGAGGAAATTACCTAGGCAAGTAACATCGACCAGCGCATCACCTTTACCGATGGTTATGTATCGCTTAGCCAAGATCAATCGCTCCAAGCGCGGAATCAGTGTCTCGTCACCCTTGCCAAATACCGCACGCGGCCTAAGTCCAATCCATTCGATATCCTGTTGAGACATGCAGAATAATTCGGCATCATATTTACTAGCTCCATAATGATGTTTGGGCCGCATTGAAATGTGCGGTAGCTCATCAGGGTGTTTGATATCTGGCCTGCCGCCGTCAAATATCGAGGCGGATGATATGGTAATGATACGTTTTACTGAGCGGTATTTTGCCGCAATGAAGATATTCTTAGTCCCCTGTAGATTGGTCTCAAAATATTTCCTTTTACTGCCGAAAGGACTAGCAAATGCGGCACAGTGAACTAAGACATCAATACCGATAATGGAATTTTCTATTGCGTTTACATCAAGGATGTCACATTTCTGCATCGCAAATCCTTCGGCCTCAAGAGCCTGAATTTTCCCGACATTACGTCCTAACCCGAGGACTTCATGACCTTGGTCAGTCAAGTGTTGCATAACTGCCTTACCTAGCGAACCGGTAGCACCTGAGACCGCTATTTTCATCCAATCACCTAGTCAATTCTTTTTGAAACCCGCCACCAGTAGGCGATTATCAGCGTCGGCCACAGTAACCCAACTAACCATGCTAACCAAACCGGCAACAATGTCGGACTATCAACTATTATCGGAATCTCGGTAAATGACTGAGTATTGTTGACATCGGTCCAAATCTGTAGCGTTTGATTACCGGCAAATGGGAATAGAACGCTCCCCTGCCATAATTGGTAGCCACCGGGATTGGCCAAATCCCCGACCATAGTGATATCTCCCTTGTCTGTCGGATAAATTAACTCAGTCCACACTTCGTCTATTTGGACGGTTTCATTATCGTGTGCATATACCACAACCTGAGTTTCAGCAGACGCTTTTGGTGGCCATATCATAAACTCAACCCAGAGGTAATTATCGTCGACATCAATCAAGAATCGTTTGGGGGCATCAAAGCCTTCACCTTCCTCGGTAAAATGGATGGCGTGAGCACTCACGGTTGGAACAAGTAGCAAAATACACACTCCAGCAACGATGCTAGTGCTGACTGCGGAGTTAGTCGTCTTGCCTCCAGTGTAATCCTTAGACAGGTTTTGCACTGCGTCGATTATGTGTGGATTTAGTTGCCATACAAAATACAATATTACTACTGTTAAACCAACCGATATCAGCGTATTTATTGCACCAGCCTCCGCCGGTATGTGTAGAATTAGATTCGGTAGCCATGCCGCATCGACAATTATTACCAAGGCGATCATTGACCAAGGATTATCGAAAGAAGAGAAGCGATTAACAATCAATACCCCAACAAACAACAACCAGGGCAGACAATGGGCTGCCCAAACGGTATTAGGTGATCCTGGACGATATACATGCTCAGGACCCATCATCAATGCTACTAATTCAGGAACTGAAACGAGCAACAATAGTTGAGATGCTAACATCATTGCGGCTAACGCAATAACCCCGCGCTCGCCGACGATTGATTTGGTGAGTGGTAGCATAATCAGAAGCGTTCCACCAGCAAAAACGAAGTGCGGTATTAATTCTATTCCAAGTATTTCGATCATCCAAACCCTAGGGTCGAGAAAATTAGCAAATGCAATGTGTAAGTGATAGACTAGAGCCCACATTGAGAACATAATCGAACTCTTCAGGATTACCTGATTGCTACCTTTTTGTCGCAGTAAATAAATTGCCAAAATCACTGTTGCAAGCTCTACTATCATGCCGCCTGAGAATGTCCAAAGATGGGGCGGGGTAATTATTGTGGTATCAACGCCGTAATTTGCATGCCACAAGTCATCATACAATCCGCCAAGTAGTAAAGTCACCATGCCAGCAAAAATAACCCAAATGGGTATTGGCGCGGAAAAAATCGAAAAATTATAACCACCTGCATTGTTCTCACGTATGAAACTGAACCAAAAAATATAGCCGCCAAGGAAGACCAGTGTAGGAATGATACCAGAGAATATCATCATGTGTGGCGGTGTTAGTAATTTATCGCGACCGATATCGGTATGCCACTGAATGTCAATTGCTAAGCCAACCCGGGCGATAACGTGGTATGCAGAAAGAAACACGACAAATAGTGTCAGCAGATTCAATTCTCTGCGCTGCATTTTAGCCGACCCTCACTCCCATGTTGCAATCACTGTTTTTCCCGATTGATCGATTATTTGGTGAGTGTTAGTTGTTTTTGGAGAATATTGTGACAGGAATTCATGCATGTGGCGCCCGGAAAGCCAATTTACGTCACCAACGAAATGTGAATCCGGGGTTTTTACTGGTGGTTCTACAACAGCGTGTTTACCAATCACGTTTTTTGCCTTTTTTTCGTCATAAGTCATGTTAACGCAGGTTGACTCATCAAAGCCTTGTAAATCGTAGTTTGAATTTACCAAGCGGGGACCATCACCATCCAATGACACAATCATAACGCACGATAGCGGGGTATAGGGCCATGTGGACTGGGGGTTTGGCCGTTCATCACCCAGAGTTATCAGGCAGTAGCCGCCGGGCTTAATCCTAAGCATGTGTTTTGCTGCATCTAGAACGACATATGGGCTGCATGATCCATCGCTGATATCGAACGAGAAGCAGTGATTGGAATTCGGTGTCATTGGGGTACACTTTAATCCCAACGCATCTTGGACGTGAGTCGCAAACGCAGGCTCTACTCTGAAATTTTTTCGATACACACCGCCGTGTATTATCACGCTGATATCATTTAGATTTATGCTACTTTCAGCGATCAATTTCTTAGTTAAATTGGTTATAGATTTAAGCAATCTGCTACGACCAATTGGCGCTGATTTCCAACCGTGAATCACGACCATTCTTCGATTCCCTCCGGCATCATCATGTGCATCGCAAGCATTGCTAAGCCTGAGCCAAATGAGATTAGCAGAGTTGATTCACCAGATTTCAAATCACCAGCCTGAACAGATTTTTCCAGCAACATACAATGGCTGGTTGAACCAGTATTACCAATATCATGGCTCTCGTTGTGGAAATTTTTCATTTTACCGAGGACCGCCTCGGCGACTCTGCCGCCTTTGCGCATGGATTTGGGCGATGTTGGGTGTGAGTAAATATGCTCAATTTTTTGCCAATCCAGATTCATATCTTTCATTGCGCGACTGAGGAATTCACCCAAGTTATCTAACACACCTTGTTGCAGTTGTGATGCCTTGGTGCGCATAGACGGACCAGCACGCTTCTTTGCGGCTTCACCGATGCACAGATTGGTATACTGAGCCAGCGTGAATGGTTCGCTGAACATTAGTTGATTTGGTAATTCTGACCGACCAATCAAATATGCTGCAGACCCGTCACCAACGGTTAACGAAGCAATGGCTTGACTCTTCAACCAAAGATTGTTTGATTTTGCTTCATCAATAAGCGATGTAACATTCTCTCCTGAGACAATCAATGCGTATTTGATGTCACCCGACTTAATCATCGAATCAGCCAACATAATTGAGGTCAGCATACCAGAACAAGCGTTTGACATGTCGAAACAGGTGGCATCTTCAATCCCTAACCGGCGGGCAATCAGGCTGGCGAGACTTGGCGATAAGTGCATTTCTAGATTACCGGCTATTTTTCCCATGGCGCAATTAACAACTAGGTCTATGTCCTGTGCTTTTATTCCACCTCGTGAAATGCACGTCTGAGCGGCCTTAACTGAAAGTTCTAGGCTACCCTCCTCAACTTTGCTCATTCGATGACCCTCTAAACCGGTCAATCTGTGCAAGTCGAGTTTCCCCGGCAGGTGGTTTATACTTGCATAATCATCAAGCGGGACGAATTTATCGGGAATGTAACTAGCGAATGACACAACTTTACTGTGAAAACTCTCTGAACCCATAAAAAATACCCCGGTAAAAGTTTCCCTGATTCATGTTGTTTGGTTTATAGCGGTCATTCGCGGTAAATTTGATACGATATTCTTGCCACTCAGGCCAACCAACTACAGAACCTCCAATAACACTAATTCCATTGCTTTGCACCTCTTATGGTTTTGCCCGACAATATTCAATGTTGCATAGCAATCGTCTATATAGAATGTTAGTTATGTAATCCAAACTACGCATTCAATGTGGAGATACATCTGTTGCTGGTTAGTATGGCGGTTACCCTTGTTGCCGCCGCACTTACTGTCCCTGCGGGGTTCGGTCTGGCAACTATGTTAACACCTGTTGTGCTAGTTTGGCTACCGCCTCACGAAGCGATAGCAGTTGTTGCTATTATCCATGGAGCACACAATGCTTGGAAACTAAAATTACTACAATCTAGTGTGGATTATGGCGCAGTACGGCGTTATGGTTGGGCATTGGTCGTTGGTGCAGTAATTGGTGCCTTACTACATTCTTACATTCCGTCAGAACCGCTACTACTGGTAGTAGGTTTGGCCTTGGTTATCTTACCAATACTATCTGTTACTGAGCGATGGACAAATTTCAGACTACCTGAATCTGAAGACCGTGTTGGGGGATTTGGTTCCGGGTTTTTCGGCGGCTTAACAGGTCATCAAGGCGCCTTGAGGGCGATGTTTTTACAAAAACGATTGCCTGATAAATTATCATATGCAGCAACAGCGAGCATACTGGCCTTAGCTGTAGACCTAACTCGGATACCAATTTACCTAGTTTTTGAGGGGCGTGCAATACTCGATGAGTATATGATAATCATCGCTCTGGTGCTGTCCGCTATTGCAGGGGTCAACTTAGGCAAGGTCTGGCTCACAAAATGGCAGCAACCGAAAATTCGGAGTGGTATCTTAATCGCCATTGTTGCGAGTGGCATACTATACATCGCTGAGGCCGCAAGCGGCTTGGAAATTTGGTAACGCGATCAGAAAGTAGATTGCCACTCTTCAACGTCTTGCGAGGCTGCCCAATCTTCGTCAGTGGTCTCGCCCCGAACTTTGAGTACTTCTCTCGCCAATAACCAGTAAATCAGAGCGAGGGATCTGCGACCCTTATTGTTGGCTGGGACCGCCACGTCGACATTTCTCAAGTTATTATTTGCATCAACTATTCCAACAACCGGCAAACCTGAGTTAACCGCTTCCTTGAGTGCTTGTTGGTCTGCAGCCGGATCGGTAACGAACAAAACATCTGGTTCAACATATGAACGAAGTGCTGGATTGGTTAGAGAACCAGGAATGAAACGTCCAACAGCCGCGTTTGCGCCAATTGCTTCCGCAAATAGCCTTGCAGGCCTTTGTCCGTATTGTCGTGCGGAAACCACCATTATTCGTGGTGCATCATATTTATTGAGGAAAGTTGCAGTACTCCTAATTCTTGAATCGGTCATGTTTACATCTAGCAAATAAAGTCCATCGTCGCGAACGGTGTCAATGAATCTGGCCATGTCAGCACTCTTCTGTTGAGTACCGATGTTGACAGCATTTTCTTCATAGGTTTCAAACGGCAATAGTAGGCTTGCTTCCTCAGACATAGAATGACCTCAGCACTCGCCCCACTTGACCCCCATATTAAACCACTTCGCAACAAGACAAAATTTGATTTTTGCCTAATTGACATAATTTTTGATGCAATTTGGCGAAGATTACAAGTTTTAGAATGTGGAACGCTTACCGCAGGGGAGCGAGTCATGAACCAAGTTACTGCTGATTTTGATTTGCCAAGTGCGAAGAAAAATAAAGATGGTTTCTGGCGTGATAATGGCAACACTGCGCTGAGAGTTAGTGCTAGTGACATCGAGCGACATTCATATTGCCCGCTATCATGGGAGCTTGCAAAAAAAGGTAATAGCGGGCAAGGCGAGGCTATTGAATCGGGTAGATTAAAGCATGCAAAAATCCATCATCGAGTTACTGAATTCAAATCAAAACAAACGCAATTTAAACGTCAGATGATTATCTGGACTTGGTGGTTTACCGTCATTATTGCGATTATAATTGACTCCGTGGCATTCATGATGATTGATGATGTTATGCTATATCCAAAGGATGTTTCTCGATACTTAGCAATGTGGAGTCTTACGGTTTTGTTTGCAGGGATAACGGCTATCTACGTTCCATGGCGTAAGTGGTTTGGTGTTACAGGGAACCTCAAACAAGAGAAGACTAAATTCATTCAAGAAACTAAAATTATCGAGCCTGAATGGGAGCCGGAGGGCTTCGAAGGCGGTTGGTTTGAGGCCGGAAAATTAGAGATCAGTCTACTGTTTGGTGCAATTCTTCTTGGCATCCACTCGATTGCTATCAACGGTGCAGAAAATCGTCAGCAAGCCGGGTTCATCATGATAATTTTAGCAATGTGCTGGACCCTAGCTGCGTCATGGCAATTACAGAGAGCGCTTATCTCCGAGAATGAATCTGAATTAGCGCGTAAAGACGTTGGCTTGGTTGAGGGTAGTGAGGTCGCTTATTCTGACGATGAGGAGTCTGCCGGACTGTTGGTCGACAAGTCAACCGGCATCCGTGGCAGGCCAGACCAAATCGTAGTTATTGATGGAGAATTCATTCCGATTGAGCAGAAGACCGGTAGGGTACCTAAACGCCCTCATGATTCTCATCGACATCAACTGTTGGCCTACATCCATCTCGTTGAGGTTAACACCAAACGTACAACTCCATACGGGATATTGCGTTATGGTAATGAAAACATCCATCAAATAATGTGGGACGATGAGGCGAGGAAAGAATTGTATAATGAAGTGCAAGAAATTCAACGATTAATGGTTAATGGTGGAGCAAAACGCAATCACAAACGAGCGGGAAAGTGTCAAAATTGCTCTCGGAAATACGCATGTCCTGAGTCGCTTGCATAATCACTCGTCGCAAGGTGGCTCGATAGGATACTGTTGGCAAACTCTGTGAACTGTAATTACAATGATGAAATTATCTTGAAACGCGCCGATAGTATTCTCTCCCCAGCCTCTGGCCTCAACGTTTAACATCCAATCACCGGTTTCAAATTCTGGATTCGGTTCGAAGGTGTCAACTGTTGGGGTAACATCCTCACAGACATCTTGTAGCCAAAATGAGATTCCTGATGGAGTAGTCACTTCAGCCCTGACATACCGGAATTCGCTGGTTAGGACTTCGTCGATGCATGAAATTTGATCCGAGCCACTCATTCCTACTTTGAAGTAAATCTCGATTCTGTCGACGGTACCGTCAACAGGGAATGAAGTTTGATTTACATAAGGTTGAACAGTAATTGTGGTGAAGGTATGAGCCATATCGACCTTATCGGGATATGAGACCTGATAGACATCTTCACGCAGGCCTTCAATCGCTTCTCTGGCCTGTAATAGACCCAAACAGCCCGATAAACTGGACATCATCAATGTCATCAGAAGAAACACGACTAGGCTATTTCTCCTCATGAATATCCGATAGACAACTTGGTTATCAAATAAGTGATTATTCGGGCGTTTATTTGAAGTGGAGAAATTTATCGGCACCTGTCCGGATGACGCACATGGTG
>Ga0160422_10002940_pt1 | contig 10575 bp, 8 predicted proteins | sample Fk160mmetaG_FD_108192 | JGI IMG/M metagenome (GOLD analysis project Ga0160422, IMG submission 108192) | Marine microbial communities from the Central Pacific Ocean - Fk160115 60m metaG | ecosystem: Environmental > Aquatic > Marine > Oceanic > Photic zone | place: The Central Pacific Ocean... | reverse complement strand
TCAGAAGCCGCTCGATTTGAATCGAGTCCTTGTGACGCTGCGAAATGTGCTCGAACGTGAAGTACTTGTTGAAACTACGAAAGTGCTTGCCAAGAAAGTGCACGATTCTCAGTCGCACCAGATGGTTGGGAAATCAGAGGAGATTCAACAGATTCAGAACATGGTGGAAACAGTGGCTCCGACCGATGCTCGAGTTTTGATCACAGGCCCCAATGGTTCGGGCAAGGAACTGGTGGCCCGTCAAGTACACAATTTATCGAGCCGTGTGGATGGGCCGTTTGTCGAAGTGAACTGCGCAGCCATTCCATCGGAATTGATAGAGAGCGAGTTGTTTGGTCACGAAAAAGGCGCATTTACCAGTGCTGTGTCTCAACGAAAGGGAAAATTTGAGCAAGCTGAGGGTGGTACATTGTTTTTGGATGAAGTAGGTGACATGAGTGCTTCTGCCCAAGCCAAAGTCCTTCGAGCCCTTCAAGAAAATAAGATTTCGCGTGTGGGCAGTGACAAGGACATCACTGTGGATGTCCGTGTGATTGCAGCAACCAACAAAGACTTGAAGGAGGAAATTGCTTCGGGGACATTTAGGGAAGACCTCTACCACCGCTTGGCCGTCGTTCCCATTCACGTTCCATCATTGGCAGAACGCGCCTCGGACATCCCCTTGCTTGTCACTCATTTTTTAGATGTGTTGTGCACCCAATCCGGCAGGACCATTCCCAAGGTGACAAAAGGTGCGATGATGGCTTTGACAAAAGCCCCTTGGTCGGGCAACGTGCGTGAGTTGCGGAATGCCGTGGAACGGCTGCTCATTTTTTGTCCAGCTGGACAAGCTGTGGATGATGCTTTGGTCAAGAAATTTGGCCACTTGGATTGAATCTGTGGTTGATTTGTCGGCGTTTGTGCTGGATTTAATTGTGTCACTTGCTCATTTTCAATGAGATGGAGGCAACCTTGAGAACATGTTGTCGTCTTGGTTGCGAAATCTGTTTACCATGGAACTCTTTGACACCTTTGAGTTGGACAGTGGATTTGGGCTTGTTTGTTTGTTCATCGCACTGGTTGGTCTCGCAGGGAATTGGCGGCTCTTTGAGAAGTGCAATCAGCCCGGTTGGGCGGCCCTTTTGCCCGGTTTTAATGTGGTCGTGACCATGCGTGTCCTTGGACGGCCATCTAAGAATGCCTTGTATTTCTTGATTCCAGGCTACAACCTTTACTTCTATTTCAAAATCATTTTGGAACTGGCTCGCACCTTTGACAAACGCAGTAGAGTTGATGTCATCCTTGCCTGTTTATTCAACATTTTCTACATCGTCAATTTGGGCTTGAGCGAAGAGGAAGATTATTCCGGTCCGATTTACTCATCGGAACGTCCTTCTGCAAAAGGGGGACATCGCATGACAGCGGTGGCTTGATTTGCCCGAGGGGCTCAAGAAAATTTGCAGCAGAAACGGCATCTATAAAATGCCTTTCTCGAGGTTGAATTTTTGGCTTTAGATCATTCAACTACTTTGGCAATGGCCTTGTCGATTGCGGTCTGAAGCCCACTGGCATTTTTGCCTCCTGCGGTTGCGAAGAAAGCCTGACCCCCTCCGCCTCCGTCAATGTGCGAGGCCAATTCTCGAACCAAATTCCCTGCGTGCAAGTCGCGATCATTCACCACATCATCACTGATGGCGATGGAAAGCGTCACCTTACCTCCTGAAGAGCTTCCAAATGCGCCAAAAAATGGAGCTTGTTCGGCTTTGAGTTGAAATGCGAGGTCTTTGATGTTCTTCGCATCCAAATCTAAGATGGCGCCACATACATGAATTCCGCCGACTTTTTTGAGTCCTGCAATCAATTCGTCTTTGACCTTGCCTGCAACGTCGCGCTGAAAAGCTTCAATGTCTTTTGACATCGTGGCATTGGCCTTAAGGAGGTCACCGATAGCCTGTGCAGGATCGGCGCTTCCTTTGAGCATGTTTCGAATGTGTGTCAATTGCTCGCGTTCGTCCCGTTGAGCTTGCATTGCAGCGACACCTGACAATGCTTCAATCCGACGAATTCCAGCTGCCACCGCGCCTTCACTTTCGATGCGGAAGGGGCCGATGGCACCGGTAGCAGGGACATGTATCCCGCCGCACAATTCTTTGGAGGATCCAATTTCAATCATTCGTACAGTATCCCCATATTTTTCGCCGAACAACATCATGGCTCCTGCTTCACGTGCTTCGGCAATGGTCATGTTGCGGTGCTCTTGACATGTCAGGTTGGCAAGAATGCGACTTTGAACGAGCGATTCGATCTCAGCGAGTTCCTCTTCAGTGACTTTTTGAAAGTGTGAGAAGTCGAATCGCAGGCTCTCTGGCTTGACGAGGGAGCCCTTTTGTTCTACATGCGTTCCCAACACCTCGCGGAGCGCTTCGTGCAACAAATGGGTCGCACTGTGGTTGCGGGCGCTTGCAGATTGCAATGCAACATCAACTTTGGCCTGAAAAGCTTTGCCCTCTGGCACGCGATCGAGCACATGAATGATGAGGTTGTTTTCTTTTTTGGTGTCCAATACCTGGTAGACTGTGCCGTTCTCCGAAATCAGCGAGCCACGGTCGCCAACCTGTCCCCCTCCTTCAGGGTAAAAAGGGGAGCGGTCAAACACCGCTTGTACATGGGTGTTCTTTTTGGCGGTGACTTCGCGGTAGCGCAGCAGTGAGATTTCAGCCTCTTTGCAATCGTAGCCGATGAATTCGGTGGTGCTTGCGTTCTCTGTGACGATTTGCCAGTCGTCCGCAGTGATTTTTCCTGCCTCGCGAGACCGGTTTTTTTGGGCGTTGAGCAAGGATTGGAACCCTGGTTCGTCGACACTTAGTTTTTTCTCGCTGGCAATCAAGGCGGTCAAATCGACGGGAAATCCAAATGTATCATACAACTCAAAAACAACGTCGCCGGTCAATTCGTCTCCGGGCCTCATCTTGGAAGTGGCCGTCTCAAGTCTATCCATGCCTGAGGCGAGAGTTCGAAGAAAGGATTGCTCTTCTTGCTCAATGACCTGCTCGATGAGGCTGCGCTGGGCCTTGATTTCAGGGAACGTTTCTGACATCTGTGCATCGAGTACAGCCACAAGTGTGTGAATGAATGGCTCATTCATCTCGAGAAAGGAAGAGCCATAACGGACCGCGCGTCGGAGAATGCGTCGGATGACATACCCCGCCCCAGTATTGGATGGCAATTGGCCATCGGCAATGGAGAAAGCCACGGCACGAACGTGATCGGCAATGACGCGAAAGGCGACAGCCTCGGGGCTGTCGTCTTTGGGATAAGGCTTGCCGCATGCTTGGGAGATGGCGTTGAGCAGTGGCGTGAAAATGTCTGTGTCGTAGTTGGATTTGACCCCTTGCATCGCCATCGCGAGGCGCTCAAAACCCATTCCCGTGTCGATGTGCTTGTTGGGGAGTGGGATGAGCGATCCGTCTGCCATCCGATTGAATTCCATAAATACCAGATTCCAGATTTCAATCACTTGAGGGTGGTCTTCGTTCACCAAGTCACGACCGCTGATTTTTGTCCGTTCGTCATCGCTTCTCAGGTCAATGTGAATTTCTGAACACGGCCCACAGGGCCCCGTTTCTCCCATCTCCCAAAAGTTGTCTTTTTTATCTGCATCGAGGATTCGATCTTCTGCGACGTGTTTCTGCCATTGTTCGCGTGCTTCGTCGTCAGCGGGCAAATTGTCTGCCTGGTCACCGCCGAACACGGTGACATAGAGACGGTCCTTGTCCAAACCGTATCGCTCGGTCAAGAGTTCCCACGCCCAGTCGATGGCTTCGGCTTTGAAGTAGTCACCAAATGACCAGTTGCCGAGCATCTCAAACAGGGTGTGGTGATAGGTGTCCACACCGACTTCTTCGAGGTCGTTGTGTTTCCCGCTGACGCGGAGACATTTTTGAGTGTCTGCGACCCGGGCGTGCTTGACAGGTTGATTTCCCAGAAACAAGTCCTTGAACGGATTCATACCTGCATTGATGAACATCAATGTGGGGTCGTCCTTGACCACCATGGGCGCTGAGGGTACAATTTGATGCCCTTTTTCTTTGAAAAAATCTAAAAATGTCTGTCGAATACGCCGTGATTCCATAGAATTCCGAATTGCACCGTGAAAGTACGGCAGACAATCCACGAAAGAATGACGACCTTTGTACTTCCATGAAGTGGACGAGGAGAAGATTCAATCCCAACACTCTGCAAGTTGAGCAGGTGCCATTGTCCCGGCGAGAAATTGTTCGGGGCTTGGTGTTGCGCGCCCTTGGAGTCTTGGCCATTGGTGCCACCAGCGTCTGGCTGTTTGACCAAGTTTTCTTGTCTCCCGCGGATCGCGCAAGAGACCGCGAAATTGCGTTTCTCGAGGGTCAACTTGATGAGGTGCGCTCGGAATTGTCCACCATGGAACGCGCCATGGAGGACATGGCTCAAAGAGATGATGCTGTATATCGGACGCTTCTCGGAGTGCAACCCGTTCCCAAGCACCTTCGTGATCCTGGCATTGGCGGAACAGATCGAAATGCCGACGTCAGGGGTCACATCCACTCGGAAGAGGTCGCCGATTTGAAGACTCGTATGGCGTCTCTGCAACGTGCCATGGTTACACAATCCAAATCACTCGACGAGGTCACAGAAATGGCTTTGGAATACGAGGACCGGTTGGAGGCCATTCCAGCAATCCAACCCATCCGAGCCGAAGACTTGAATCGCATGGCTGGAGGCTGGGGATGGCGCATCCACCCAATCTACAAGGTCCGTAAGTTTCACTACGGGTTGGATTTCAGTGCACCCGAGGGGACAGATGTGTTTGCCACTGGCGACGGCGTGGTGGTCAAGGTAAAGCGGCTGTACAATGGATATGGGCGTCATGTCATCATTCGTCATGGTTTTGGATATGAGACCCTGTATGCACACATGAGCAAGTCTCTGGTGCGCCGGGGAGACCGCGTGAGGCGCGGCCAAGTCATTGGGCTTGTTGGGAGCACAGGGACTTCCACCAGCTCTCACTTGCACTACGAGGTGCACAAGAATGGCGAAAAAGTGAATCCAGCGCATTACTTCTTCAACGATCTAACCCCAGAGGAGTACGAGGCCATGTTGGCTGCATCGGAGTTGGAGACCCAAAGTCTAGACTGACATTTGACGACGTTGTGATAATGGCGGAGTGCATCCTATCTTGCTGCAGCGCATGCCATTAAATCAAAACATTCAAAAGCGTTACTTCAGCATTTCTGAAGTGGCCAAGCTGCTTGATGTAAAGCCGTCTCTGCTTCGTTTCTGGGAAAGAGAGTTCAAGCAGATTCAGCCCAAAACCAATGCACGTGGCAAGCGAGCCTACAAACAGGACGACATTGATGTGATTCGTCGAATCTACGACTTGGTCAAGGTGCAGGGATTGACTTTGGAAGGAGCACGTAAAGCATTGACATCAAGAAAGGGAGAGGTGAGCGAGCGGGGCAAAGCAGCAGCATTGGCCGCCATCGCGGCACAGCATTCGCAGGTGAAAGCACAAAAAGCTGAAGTGGCGGAACGCGCGGAAGCAGTGGCCAAGCTCAAGCGGATTCGCCAAAAAATCCTCGAGGCTCGCGCGACGTTGCAGGAATGAGATGATTCTTGACGTAGTCGTCGATGCCTTCCTCTAAAGTGCGAAAAGGTTCTGCATAACCACTCGCGCGAAGCTTGGTCAGGTCTGCCTGTGTGAAGTATTGATATGTGTCCCTGATGTCGAGGGGAGTATCGATGAAGGAGATGTTGGGCTCTTTGCCCATGGCATGGAAGGTCGCTTGGGCAAGGTCTAAAAAGGTGCGTCCTTGTCCACTGCCCAAATTGTAAAGCCCCGAGCTGGTCGCGATGCGGTGATGCATGAAATGCAGGAGAACACTGCACACATCTTCCACGTGCACAAAGTCTCGGGTTTGATGCCCGTCCTGATAATCTTCTCTGTGGCTTCGGAACAGTTTCATGCTGCCCGTCGCCTGCACTTGCCTGAAGGTGTGCAGGACAACAGAAGCCATGCGTTTTTTGTGAAATTCGTTTGGCCCATAGACATTGAAAAACTTGAATCCTGCCCAGAAGTAGGGCTGGCGTTTTTGGGCAATGGCCCAAGCGTCAAAGTTGTTTTTGGATTGGCCGTAGGGATTCAGCGGCTGCAATTTGGAAACGATTTCATGGCTGTCCATGTAACCCATAGATCCGTCGCCGTAGGTCGCTGCAGAGCTGGCATAAATCAAAGGGAGTCCAAATTCCACACACATGTTCCAGATTTCTTTGCTGTAATCGAAGTTGAGCCGATTCAAGAGCTGTGAATCTTGCTCTGTCGTATCCGTTCGGGCTCCGAGATGAAAGATGAATTGAACCTGGCTTTCATTGGCTTGGAGCCATGCCGGAAATTTGTCTCGTTCTACGCGCGCTGTTGCAGCTATGTGTTCGTGGTTGACGCGTTTGGTGGTCACACTAAAATCGTCGACGAGGACCAACTGACGGTAATTTGCCTCCAATAATCTTACAGCGAGAACGCTTCCGATGAAACCCGCCGCTCCAGTGACCACAATCATGGCTCGAAGTTACTCCATGGGAACATCCTCTACCTTCGCGCGGTTAATGAAACCATGAAGAACGTTTACGTCACCCGTCGTGCCCGATTCAATGCGGCTCACAAATTGTGGAATGATGAATGGGATGAAGCCAAGAACCTCGAAGTTTTTGGCAAGTGCGCCAATCCCAACTGGCACGGTCACAACTACGAGCTGCATGTCACTGTAAAAGGCGTACCAGCGGAAGACACGGGGTATTGCATGAATCTCAAGGATCTGAAGGACTTGATCAAAGAACATGTTGAGGAGCCTTTGGATCATCGCAATCTGAACATTGATGTACCCTTCATGCATGGCAAACGAACGTCGACAGAAATCTTGATCATCGCCATATGGGAAGAGCTCGAGGCTCCAATCGCGGAACACGGGTGCCAATTGCACCACATCCGACTGTATGAGACAGAAAACAATTACGCCGACTACTACGGCGGAGAGTAAGGGTTTTTAAACAAATAAGAAGTGTGAATTTTGGTCAAGCATTCGTGGCGGTGGCGCGATGAATGTGCATCTTTGAAGCATGGAACAACCTCCCAATCTCTTTGGTGGCTCAGAACCTCAATTCAATGACGCAGGTGTGCTTGAAGGCACGTCAGCTTCTTCATTCATGTCGACGGTATTTACCTGGATGGTGGCAGGACTGGCTGTCACTGCGGTGGCTGCCTACTATGCGGCGGAAAGTCAATTGTATCTCACAATCATGCAAGGCATGGGCCGCTGGATTTTGCTGCTGGCTCCTTTTGCGTTTTTGATGGTCATGAACTTTGGTTTGCAGCGGTTGAGTGTGACCTCGCTTGCAATGATTTTCCTTGCTTTTGCAGGGACCATGGGACTTAGCCTAGGTGGAATTTTTTACATGTACTCGATGGGGAGTCTCACTCAGGTCTTTCTGATCACGGCTGGAACTTTTGCAATCATGGCCATTGCTGGGTACACCACCAAAGTGGATTTATCTCGCATGGGGAGCTTGCTTTTCATGGGGTTGATTGGCATCATTTTGGCGAGTCTCGTAAACTGGTGGATGCAAAGTTCCATGTTGGACTTTGTGATTAGTGCCGTTGGGGTCTTGATTTTCACGGGCTTAGTAGCATACGATACTCAGCGTCTGAAGCGTATTGCGGCAGGAGTGGAATACGGAACAGTTTCGCCAATGAAGCTTGCACTCCTTGGCGCAACCTCGTTGTATCTGGATTTCTTAAATCTCTTTTTGTTCCTTCTCCGTTTGTTGGGACGAAGAGATTAAAATGACTGTGTTAACCATGAAAAAAGCGCACCTTATCGAATGCGCTTTTTTTGTGCTTGCTTCATCGACGTGACTCCCTACTTCTCGACCATGACTCGCTGAGTCCAGTGGACACCTTGTGCCGTGGTCAGAGTTACGAGATAAGGTCCCGCGGCCAAATTGGAGGCATTCAGGAAAATCCTCTGAAGACCGCGACTGAGCAATCCGTCGTGAAGGATCGCCACTTGCTGACCAAAAGAGTTTGCAAGGGTGACTCGACACTCAGAAGATTGAGGCATGTCGATTTCTAGGCAGGTAATCGCCCGAGCGGGATTGGGATAAACGGCCTGCCACGGGGAGTTTGCGGACAAGTCATTCAAAGAGCTGGATTCGTCCAAGACCCGGAAAGACCACCAGCCTTCGGGGGCCGGCATTGGGCGTGACCCTGTTTTGCCACTGTTGGCTTCTGCCGTGATGTAATAGTAGACCGTCGTGCCCTCCGGTTGGGCGGGAATCTCGGCGACATATTCGACATAGAGGTCGTCAGAAGCGGCCTCGATCATCTCCACCTCGTTCCATGGACCATTTGGGTTCGTCGTCCAGCTGACCGCACCACCTCCAATCCCCGAGCGATGGCTTAGCTCCGCACTCACTGCGTATGCGTTTTCTGCATCTTCTGTATCGCCGAGTGGGAGATGACTGATCATCAGTGGATCAGCCACGGTTACAGAGTGGGTAATGCAGTGGATGGCTCCACTTAAAGAGATGATGTTGTCGTTGCCAGAATCGCAATCGATGCCCACCACATTGTACCCAGGCATGGCATCTTCCCAAATGCGAATTGCGGTTGTATCGAATTGCTCGTAGTACGTTGGCAGAAGGATGGTTTTGTTGACGAACATGGCATTGCTGTAGGTCAGGTAGTCACCATTTTGGTTGGGGTAGCCTCCGCCATACTCGGGTGGACTTGGAACGCGTATGACGTCAAAGGGTGTGCCCCACTTCGTGGTGAAATTGCTGAGAACATATTGAAGGTTTGCTTCAATTTGGGGTCCATCAGCCACACCGGCAGGATACTCTGCCACAAGCAGGGTTGACTCGTTGAGGAGCTTCATGTGCATGTCGATGTGATGAATGCCATCGTACGGTAGGTTGTCCATCTTGACATAGGTGTCAATGCCGTGATAGGCTTCTACAATTGCATCGATTTCAGCCTCGCTGTGGTCAGGAAAGGTTGTCCACCAAGTATTGCCACCCCCGTTCTCATCCAAAATCAGCTCTGATGCAAATGCAGTTCCGTAGCCGTCGGTCATCCAGTTCCCTCCGGTATTCATCAAGTCGTCTGGAGACTCTATGGTGCTGTAAAGCTCAAGCCCCATGTGATCCGCCAACACATCTGGAATGGCGTCGTCGTCCGGTCGAGGGCGGTTGTAGAGCCAATCGACCAAAACGCGGCCATCGTTGTACTCGCTGAACACGGTGTTCGCGCCATAGTCACGAATCCAAATGCTGTTGGACTCGGCATTGACAATCTCCACGCTGTCCATGGGCACTGGTCCTCCACAAGACAAGGCACCGAGGTAATTTGAAGTCTGACTTACATCTTCTGAGAAGATGACCACTCGGCATTCTTGAACGGCCGCCGCGGTGATTTGCTTGAGGATGCAGGGGAAACCTTGCCATGTAATGGTGAGAACCTCAACTTCTTCCCATTCCGCCGCAGTACGAAGGTTGCTGCCAGGCGGTGGTGTTGGGATACCTCGGAGGGTGGAAGGGTCGGTCAGCTCCACGGGCTTCGCGAGCCATTGTTCCATCTCCCACTCGCTGATTTCTTTGGGAAGTGGTGCATCCAGAGTTTGACAGAAACTGGGCCAAGAGGCGATTGTGACCAAGCAGAAAACCAAAGCGAAGCGCAGGACGTGTGTCAGGTTCATGTTCGAAAGGTAAGAAGGCTGGAAGCCCATCTCGATGCCTGTATGGCTCAGATTGCTTCAGTCGAGAGTCAAGTTGACCACCTCACCCACTGGACACCAAATTGAATCCAAGTTGGTGCTGTCCGCGCAGGACCAAAACCGCCGATGCAGAAGCCAAGTACCACCTGTGATGTAACACACAACATTCTCAGTCTCTCCAAAACTCACCGCTTGCCATTCGGTCTCGCAGGTGAATTTCACATCAGAAGCAGCGCCGTATACGTTGCGAGGAGTCCACCTGTAGATCACATCGAAGTTGGGGCAGGGCGATGTTTCGTTGTGGATGTCTGCATGGATCGCGCACTGAGGCATGACTGCCACGTCAATTGCATTGGGTGTGCCGTCTGTCAGGAGTTCTTCGGGGTTGAGCTCGACGATTTCATCAAAACAGTCGGGCTGTTCGACCCGAATCCTCAAGGCGAGAACGTTGCTTCGGACCGTTTGCAGCTCAACTACTCCGCTCGCGGGGGTGACACTGCGGTCAATTTCGGTGAAAAAAGAGTTGATCACGCCGTTGGTCAGGCGTTGTTCTTCGAGGATTACGGTGGCGCCCACTTCGGGCAGACTGGGGTCTGCCCATTGCACCACATGAACCTCAACGACGATGTCTAAGCTTTCTGGGCGGCATGAACCAAAGACCACGAGCAGGCAACCCAGCAGAAGCAGGTTGCAAATTTGACATGTCTGAGGATGTTTCATCCAAGCACCTCTAGTTTGGCAAACTTCAACAGCAATTGCTTTTGTCCTACTGAGGGAAAAAAAACGGTCGCCTTTT
>Ga0160422_10002939_pt1 | contig 10577 bp, 10 predicted proteins | sample Fk160mmetaG_FD_108192 | JGI IMG/M metagenome (GOLD analysis project Ga0160422, IMG submission 108192) | Marine microbial communities from the Central Pacific Ocean - Fk160115 60m metaG | ecosystem: Environmental > Aquatic > Marine > Oceanic > Photic zone | place: The Central Pacific Ocean... | reverse complement strand
GTATGTTTAATATTAGGTGATAACATAATATATGGACAAGGTATATCAGTTTCTATTAAAATGGCTATTGAATCAACAATAAATGACAATACAGCAAATATCTTTTCATTTAGAGTCAAAGATCCTGAAAATTTTGGTGTTCTAGAGTATGATGATTCAGGTTCTTTAACAAATATCGTTGAAAAACCAATTAAAACTAATTCAAACTATGCAGTAATTGGGCTTTATATATATCCTAATGATATTGTTTCAATTGCAAAAAAGGTTAAACCAAGTAATCGAGGAGAGATAGAAATTGCATCAATAAATAGGTACTACTTAAAACATAGAAGAATTTCTGTTAATCAACTTGGAAGAGGAATAACATGGCTTGATACAGGAACTCCAGAATCTCTTCATCAAGCTTCCAGCTTTATTAATACAATTGAAAAAAATAATTCTTTTAAAATAGGATGCATAGAAGAAATAGCATTCAATCTTCATTTGATTGATAAAGACCAATTATTGAAAATTTTAAATAATATGCAGGATTCTAATTATAAAAAATACCTTCAAGAATTATTATAAATGAATTTTAAAAAAAATATTTTAGTAACAGGAGGAGCAGGATTTATTGGTTCAAACTTATTAACCTATTTTATTCCAAAATATCCGAATTATAACTTCATTATTATTGATATTTTGTCGTATGCCTCATGTTATGATAACATAAAATATCTAGAAAAATATCCAAATTATAATTTTTTAAAAGGTGATATTCTTGATTATAACATGATTACGGAGACTTTTAAAAATTTTAATATTGATTCTATAATTCATCTAGCTGCTGAATCTCATGTAGATAATTCTATTGATAATCCTGACTTGTTTGCTAAAGTCAATATTTTAGGAACATTAAACTTACTTCGTGCTGCTCAATTTTTTTGGAGTGATAAATTAGTAGATAAACTATTTTATCATATATCAACTGATGAAGTTTTCGGTGCCTTAGATATAAACGGAAGATTTTCTGAAGATTCAAAATATGATCCAAAATCGCCATACTCCTCTTCAAAAGCATCTTCAGATCATTTTGTTAGAGCATATCACAATACTTATAAATTACCAATAATAATTTCAAATTGTTCAAATAATTATGGTAAATGGCAACATTTTGAGAAATTAATACCTAACACAATAAATTGTATAAAAAATCGCAAAAAAATTCCAGTGTATGGAGATGGAAAAAATATAAGGGACTGGATTTATGTTGATGATCATATAAGAATGATAGACCTAATCTTTCATGAAGGAAATATTGGGGAGACATATTGCTTAGGTTCAAATAATGAATTGACTAACATGCAATTAGTTGAAAAAATTATTGAGATTTCTGATAAAATTTCAAATTATAAAAGTGAAAATTCAAAAAAATTAATTGAGTTTGTTAAAGATAGACCTGGTCATGATTTTAGATATGCTATCGACTCATCTAAATTTTTGAATCAATTCAAGAGGTTTAAATTTTCAAATTTTGAAGATTCTCTTACCTCTACTGTAGAATATTATTTGTCAACTTAAATTATTCAGATTGAAAAAAGAATCAATTATTTCGTTATTAAAAATTTTTTTTTACCCTTTAATAATTATATGGAAATATAGTTCTTTAAGAAATAAAATTACTTTTTCATTAGAAGGTAATATAGATATTGAGCTTATACCAACAAATATTTTCAGTTTATTAAACAAACAAAAAATTTCTCATATTGAGAATAATTTTGCTCTTTCTAAGAGAGTATATTCTGAGGCTCTTCTTAGATCAATTGTTTTTGAATTAATTCAAAAAAAAATAATTTCAAAAAATGAACATATTGTTGACATTGGCTCTTGGATAGGAGATAATTCAATTATTTGGGGCAGGTTAATTGAAGATGGCACTGGTAAGATATATGCTATTGACCCTAGCCCTTCAAATATCGACTATGGAAAGAGACTTGAAAAAATAAATTCAATATTAAATATTTGCTGGAATAACGAAGTCTGTTCTAGTAAAGATGGGCTTGAAATATTTTACAATGGTAACATTAACCATTGTGATTTTAATAATTTAGGACTTGGAAAAAAGTATTTTAAAAAAACCAATACAATTGACTCAATAGTTGGAAATAAAAATTGGCATAAAATTAGCATGTTACATCTTGACGTAGAAGGACTCGAGGAAGAAGTCTTAATAGGATCAATGAATATTATTTCTCATTCAAGACCAATTATTATATTTGAGCAACACATATCTGATATTAATCCAAACGAAATATATAGCCGCATTAAGCATTTTGACTATGAACTTTACATGATTAATGAAGTTCTTCCAGAAAGTAGATTAGATACAAGAAATTTTATTGCATTTCAAAAAGATACTGATGTATCAATAATTAATCAAATTTCACCAGATAGTGTGAAAGGATGTTGGCCAGCAACTATTGGTCAAGCTTTAATCAAAGTAAAATAAAAAATATTGATTTTAATTGACGCCACATTTGTAAATAGTAAAGGAGGAATAAATGTCTTTAGAAGAATTCTTGAATCTATTCATCCATCTGAAAGATATAAATTTGTATTATTTGTTGACAAGAGATTGAGCGGAAACTATTCTTTTTTTCATGATTTTAAGTTTTATAATACCAATGGATTTTTTAATAGATTATTTCAATATCAGCAAATTAAAAATCAGGTTAAAATTATATTCTCATTAGGAAATGTTCCTCTCCTTTTTGCCAAAGGCTCTTATCAGATTACATACAATATGCAGTTGTTATTGTTCGACAGAAAAAAAGTTAGTTTTATAAATAAAATAAAATGGTCCTTTAAGTCGATGATAGTTAGATTACTTTTCTTATATACAGATTCAGATGTTGCAGTTCAAACTAATAAAATTAAAAATCTAATTTCTAGAAAATATAGTATAAGTAGAAGTAAAATTTTTGAATTTCCAGTTTTTTATGAAACAAGAAAAACTACAGTACCTGTTAAACTTAGCTCTTTTTTTTGTCCTTCAAGTGGAGAAAAATATAAAAATGTAGAGTTTATTATTGATGTATTTGCTGAGTATACAAGGGTTCATAAAAATTCTAAACTTTATCTTACCATCTCGAATAAATACAAAAAGATAATAGATAAAATTAAATATTTCAACTTGGAGAATATCGTTAATTTAGGCGAGATTAGTCATGATGAAGTAATGAATCTGATAAAAGATAATTATATAATAATTCATCCATCTTCAGTTGAAAGTTTTGGATTAGTATTATTAGAGTCAGCTTATTCTGAAAACATTATTATAGCTCCAAATTTAGACTATGTAAATGATGTCTGCAAGCCTAGCATATTATATGAAGAAAATAATAAGCTTGACTTATTAAATAAGTTAAACAACTTAAAATTAGAAAATCTTAATAGATCAAAACCAAAAATCCAAAATCAATCTGATGAATTAATCAAATATTTAATTTCAAAATTAGACTAATTAGTTGTATTTTCGGATTAATGAAGAAACTAAACTTTGGAACTCTTTTAATTACAGGAGGAACAGGATCTTTTGGAGAGTCTTTTCTATATAAATCAATCGAGGAATTTAAATTTGATGAGATTAGGGTCTTTAGTAGAGATGAAAAAAAGCAGGATGATCTTAGGAATAAGCTTAAAAACTCTAATATATCTTTTTATCTAGGTGATGTTAGAGATCGAAGTTCAGTAAAATATGCAACTAGAGGGGTCGACTATATTTTTCATGCAGCAGCTTTGAAGCAGGTTCCGTCATGTGAGTTCTTCCCAATCCAGGCAATAAAAACCAATATTATCGGAACAGAAAATGTATTAGACTGTGCTGCTGAACATAATGTCAAAAAAGTTGTTGTTTTAAGTACAGATAAAGCTGCCTATCCAGTGAATGTTATGGGAATGACCAAAGCATTAATGGAAAAGGTAATGATTGCAAAATCCAGGAATGCAAATGATACCATATTTTGTGGTACTAGATATGGAAATGTGATGGGTTCAAGAGGTTCAGTCATACCTCTTTTTATAAGTCAAATTAAACAAAATAAAGAAATAACTATTACTAATCCTGAAATGACTAGATTTATTATGACATTATCTAACGCAGTTGAACTTGTTAAGCATGCATTTTTAAATGGTAATCAAGGTGAGATATTTGTTCAAAAGTCTCCTGCTGTTAGACTAGATACCTTAGCTAATGCTTTGCTTGAATTATATAACTCAGACTCAAAAATCAAGATAATAGGTGTGAGACATGGTGAGAAAATGTATGAAACACTAATAACTAACGAAGAAATGGTTTTTACTGAAGATAAAGGAGATTACTATAAATTATCACCAGATTCAAGAGATTTGAACTATGATAAATATTTTTCTGAAGGAAGTGAGTCCTATGATCATAAATCTGAAATAAATTCCAAGAACTCTGGACTATTAAGCTTAGAAGAAACAGTTAGTATTCTCAGAAAATTACCATCAATCAGAGATGATCTAAATTTATAAATTAAAATTAGTTTGTGGAAGTTTTAATAAGTGGAAATAATGGTTTTATAGGGAGTCATCTAAAAAATACATTAAAATATAAGTTCCCAAAAAATTTCAAAATAACTGATTTAAATAAAGATGATTTTTTTGATAATGAAACCCTTGATCTGAAGGTTAAAAGATCTGCTGTAATTGTTCATCTAGCAGGTTTAAATCGCCATAATGATGAAAATGTTTTATTAGACACAAATATAAATCTTTCTAAAAGTTTAAATGAGTCAATTCAAAGAGTAGGTTATAAAGGAAAATTAATTTTTGCCTCATCAATACAAGAATCTATTAATAATAAATATGGTAAATCAAAAAAAATTGCCAGAGAATTATTTGCCGAATCCTCCCTAAATAATGAGTTTATATTTGTAGGCCTCATAATTCCTAATGTTTTTGGCCCTTTTGGAAAGCCAAATTATAATTCTTTTATCCCAACTTTCTGTGATAAAATTATTGGTGATCAATCTTTTAAAATTATTTCCAATAGTAAGATTAAATTGATATATATTGAAAATCTTATCAAAGAATTAGTTAAAGAAATAACAACTAAAAATTCTGATCACAAAAAAAAAATAGAAGAAGACATCAAGATCTCAGTAAACGAGGTTAAGGAAAAACTAATCAAATTTAAGTCACTTTATTTAGAGCAGAACATAATCCCAAATCTTAACGATAAATTCGACTTAAATCTATTTAATACCTTTAGAAGCTATATAAACTATGAACAGTTTTTCCCACGAAAGTATATTAATAATACTGATGACAGAGGGAATTTTGTTGAAATTCTTAAAAGTAAATCAAAGGGACAGTATTCATACTCAACTACTCGTCCAGGTGTAACCAGAGGTGATCATTTTCATATGAGAAAAATTGAAAGATTTTCTGTTATAAAGGGTCAGTCTCTAATTCAGTTAAGAAAAATAGGCTCAAAGAAAATTATTGAATTCAAACTTTCTGGAGACAATCCGTCTTTTATTGATATGCCAATTTGGTACACACATAACATAAAAAATATTGGGGAGGAAGATTTAATTACTTTGTTTTGGATAAATGAAGCATATGATTCAAATAACCCAGATACATATATAGAAAAAGTGTAATTTTAATGTGATGAAAAAATTAAAAGTAGTTACTGTAGTTGGAACTAGACCTGAAATTATTCGCTTATCAGCAATTATAAAAAGATTAAATGATTCAAATTCAATTGATCATTTTTTAATTCATACTGGTCAAAACTACGATAAGGAATTGAATGAAATTTTTTTTGAGGATTTAAATATTAGGATCCCTGATTTCTATCTAAATGCAGCGACAGACAATCCAAGCTCAACAATTGGAAATATATTGACATCAATTCATCCTATTCTCAAAAAGTTAAATCCAGACTCTTTTCTAGTCCTTGGTGATACAAATAGCTGTCTTGCTTCAATTGTAGCTAAAAAAATGAAAATACCAATTTTCCATTATGAAGCAGGAAATAGATGTTTTGATCAAAGAGTTCCTGAAGAGATTAATAGAAAAATTGTTGATACTATATCTGATATTAATCTTACATATTCTAAAATTTCAAGAGACTATCTAATTGCTGAGGGATTCCCTCAAGATAGAATAATTAAAATTGGATCACCTATGAAAGAGGTTATCAATCAGAATATTCAAAAAATCAATTCATCAGAAATATTAAAAAAACTTAATCTTAAAAAGGATGGTTATTTTAGTGTGTCTTTTCATAGAGAAGAAAACATAGAATCAAAAAATTTAATTCAATTTATAGAGGTATTAAATTCCATTTCAAAAAAATATGGTTTGCCAATTATATTTTCAACCCATCCAAGAACCAAAAAACGGTTAAGTGATTTAAAAATTACTTTTAATAAATTAATTCATCTTATTAAACCAATTAATTTCTCAGATTATAACTTCCTTCAAATTAATTCGTTGGTTTCACTATCTGACAGTGGAACTATTTCTGAAGAATCATCCCTACTAAAATTTAGAGCTATAAATCTGAGAGATTCTCATGAAAGACCGGAGGCAATGGAGGAGACATCTGTTATCATGACAGGAACTAATTTAGAAAGAATTATACAATCAATTGATTTAATAAAAAATCAAAAAATGGATAATATTTTAAACGATGTTGTAGATTATAGCCCTGACAATGTTTCGATTAAGGTTGAAAGAATTATTTTGTCATATACTGACTATGTAAATAAAATGATTTGGAAAAAAGAATATTAATTTACACGAATCATTTTTATCCAGAAAACTTTAAAATAAATGATGTAGTAAATTGGATTAGTGAATTGAATTGTCACGTAAGGGTGATTACTCAAATACCAAACTATCCATCTGGTAAATTTTTTAAAGGCTACGGATTTTTTAAAAATACATATCAAAATAAAGATAAAAAAATCGTAAATAGATTAGCTGTTATCCCGAGGGGTAATGGAAGAAAAATAAATCTTATTTTAAATTATATATCTTTTTTTATATCCTGTTTTTTCTTTACACTATTTATAATACTTACAAAAAGAAAATATGACTATATACTTGTCCATCACACTAGCCCCCCTTTTATTTCTATTTTTCCGATTATCTATAATTTATTTTATAAAACAAAAAAAATATACTGGGAGCTTGATATATGGCCTGAAACATTATACTCTTTAAATATAATTAAGTCAAATATGATAAATGGAATTATAAGAAAAGCTATGACTATTATATATTCAAATTATGATAAAATACTCATTAGCTCTAGAGGATTTAATAAGATTATAAGATCAAGATATAATGGAGATATTGAATACTTTCCTAATTGGGCTGATCAATTAATTGAAGAGAATCTAGATACATTTAAAGCTAGATTAAACATCCCAGATGATTACAAAATTTTAATGTATACTGGGAATATTGGTTTTGCTCAAAATTTTGAATTTATTCTCAAACTTTGTGAAAACACTATTGATCAAAAAATCTATTGGGTATTAATAGGTGATGGAAGATTTAGAAAAAATATTGAAAATAAGATCAAATTAAATCAATCTTTAAAAATCAAGATTCTTGATCCAGTGAAAACAGAAAAAATAAGCTCATATCTTAATCTTGCAGACTTTTCAATTCTATCTTTAAAATTCAAAGGTATTTTTAGAAATACGGTCCCAGCTAAGCTTCAAACCTACATGTGTTTATCAAAACCTATAATTGGAATAATTGATGGAGAAGCAAAAGATATTATTTTAGAGGCTAATTGTGGGATTATTTTAGATTCTAATAAAATAAAAGAATCTACAACTAAATTACTTAAAATGATAAATGAAGATCATGAAACTATTAGGACTCTTGGACATAATGGAAAAAAATACTATGAAAAAATCTTTAGTACTGAAATGAGAAAAAAACAAATATTTAAATTGATAAAATGAAAAAAATATTAGTTACTGGTGGTGTTGGATTTATTGGTTCAAATTTATTAAATAATTTGCTTAGCTCAAATTTCAGTTTAGTCTCCCTTGATAATTATTCTACTGGTAGTAAAAAAAATGAGATAACTGGTATTAAATATATTGAAGATGATATTGTTAAAATTAAGGACATAAAAAATGATTTTGATATCTGCTTCCATTTGGCGGCTCAATCTAGAGTTCAACCATCATTTGATAACCCTGAAGAATCATTTCGTGTTAATGTTCATGGAACATTAAAGTTAATGGAGTGGGCTAGAATTAATAATACAAAAGTTATATATGCTGGATCTTCATCAAAACATCATAACCCTGCAGACTCTCCATATGCTATGAATAAATTTTTAGGTGAAGAGGTATGTAAGCTTTATAAAAGATCATTCAATTCAAATGTGGAAATTGCTAGATTTTATAATGTTTATGGTCCTGGTGAGAATATAGATGAGAAGAATGGAAATGTTATTGGAATTTGGAGATCAAAAATTGCCAAAGGTAAGCCTTTGCCAATTGTTGGAGACGGGAAACAGAGGAGAGACTTTATTCATGTATATGATATTATTGATGGTTTAAAAAAAATTGCTTTTTCTAATTTAAAACACAGCGATGCATGGGAACTTGGAACTGGAATTAATTATAGTGTTAATAATTTGTTTGAATTATTTAATAACAGATTTAATATCAGTTCAATTAATCTGCCTGATCAGCCTGGTAACTATAGAAAAACTCTAAGAGAAAATGATGATACTTTAAAATTATTAAATTGGACTCCAAAAGATAGACTAGAAGAACATATAAATAATTTAGAAATATGAAAAAAGTTTTAATAACCGGAGGTGCAGGATTTATAGCTCATCATTTAATTTACTATTTATTAAATAATACTAATTGGAATATTATCTCATTAGACAGGTTGGACTACAGTGGAAATCTCAATAGGTTAGATAATATTTTATCACAAAATAAAAAAGAGTATAAGTCCAGAGTTAAAATAGTTTATCATGATCTTAAGTCAGAAATAAATCCATGGATTAAAAAAGAAATAGGTGCTGTAGACATTATATTACATTTAGCAGCTGGCTCTCATGTAGACAGAAGTATTGATTATCCAATGGAGTTTGTATTAGATAACGTTGTTGGAACTGCAAATATTCTAGAGTATTCAAGACAAATAAACGAATCAAAACAGCTTGAAAGATTCATTTATTTTAGTACCGATGAGGTTTTTGGGCCAGCCAAAAAAGGGGTGGATTATAAAGAGAATGATAGATACAACTCAACAAATCCTTACAGTGCAACAAAAGCTGGTGGTGAAGAGTTAGCAGTTGCTTATGAGAATACTTATGGACTCCCTATCTACATTACTCATACAATGAATGTGTTTGGTGAGAGACAACATCCAGAGAAATTTATACCAATGTGTATAAAAAAAATTAGAGATGGAGAATCTATAACTATTCATTCAGATAAAACAAAAAAGATACCAGGATCTCGCCACTACATTCATGCTGAAGATGTTGCAGAAGCTATTCATTTTATTCTTACAAACAAATTTGAACAAGAGATTGACTTCGGAGGTGCTAAATGTCCAAAATTCAATATTGTGGGTGCTGAGGAGCTAAATAACTTGGAGCTTGCACAAATAATTGCAAATTGTCAAAATAAAGAATTAAAATACGAAATGGTTGATTTTCATTCTTCAAGACCAGGACATGATCTTAGATATTCTCTCTCAGGAGAAAAAATGAAAAAATTAGGCTGGCAACCATCAATTAAGTTAACCCACAGGATTAAACAAGTTGTTGAATGGTCATTAAATAATCAAAACTGGATAGAGCTTTAAACCAGGATATGACTTGTATATTATTATAAATAGTTTAATTTTGCAATTCAAAAATTAAAGATGTACGCAGTAGTTGAAATACAGGGTAGTCAATTTAAAGTTACAAAAGACCAAAAGTTATTTGTTAATAGAATTGATGCCAAAGAGGGCTCAAAAGTTTCATTTGATAATGTTTTACTTGTTGATGATGGGAACAAAGTTCAAATTGGTAAGCCAAACCTATCTGGTACGGCTGTTGAAGCTAAAATTATTTCTCATTTAAAAGATGATAAAGTAATTGTTTTTAAAAAGAAAAGAAGAAAAGGATACAAAGTTAAGAATGGTCATAGACAATTTATAACTGAAATTGTTATTCAAGGGATAAGTGATAAAAAGCCATCCTCAAAAAAAGATAGTTCTTCAGATAAAACAACAGCTGCAAAGAAAACAACAGCTGCAAAGAAAACAACAGCTGCAAAGAAGACAACAGCTGCAAAGAAAACAACAGCTGCAAAGAAGACAACAGCTGCAAAGAAAACAACAGCTGCAAAAAAATAATTAACTATGGCACATAAGAAAGGAGTTGGTAGCTCAAAAAATGGAAGAGAATCAGAGTCGAAACGACTTGGAGTAAAGATTTTTGGAGGTCAATTTGCTCAAGCTGGTAATATAATTGTAAGACAGAGAGGAACTGTTCATCATCCTGGTGAAAATGTATACCT
>Ga0160422_10002937_pt1 | contig 10578 bp, 9 predicted proteins | sample Fk160mmetaG_FD_108192 | JGI IMG/M metagenome (GOLD analysis project Ga0160422, IMG submission 108192) | Marine microbial communities from the Central Pacific Ocean - Fk160115 60m metaG | ecosystem: Environmental > Aquatic > Marine > Oceanic > Photic zone | place: The Central Pacific Ocean... | reverse complement strand
GTATTTACAGCATCTTGACCAGTCATAGAATCAACTACAAATAAAATTTCATTAGGGTTAATCTGATCCTTAATATTTTTAATTTCAGTCATCAAAACTTCATCAACAGCTAATCGACCAGCAGTATCAACAATAATTAAGTCGTGTGAGTTTTCATTTGCATATTTCAATGCATTTTTAGAAATACTAACTGGATTTTTATTTTCTTCTTCTGTGTAAACAGGTACATTAATAGTTTCACCTAAAACTTTTAATTGATCAATTGCCGCTGGTCTGTATACATCACAAGCAACCAAAAGCGGGTTCTTATTCTTTTTTTTGATTAAATAGTTAGCTAGTTTACCACTGAATGTTGTTTTACCAGATCCTTGTAATCCAGCTAACAAAATAATAGTTGGATTCGAAGATAGATTTATACCTTGTTGATCACCTCCCATTAATTCAGTAAGTTCATCTTTTACTATTTTGACCATTAATTGACCTGGATGAAGATCAGTTAATACATTTTGACCTAATGCCTTTTGTTTGACATTATTAGTAAAGTCTTTTGCAATTTTAAAACTTACGTCAGCATCCAAAAGAGCTCTTCTGACTTCTTTTAAAGTTTCTGCAATATTGATCTCAGTAATCTTCCCATGTCCCTTAAGAACATGAAGTGCAGAGTTAAGTTTTTCAGTAAGGTTGCTAAACATTTTACAAATTTAATACTTAATCAGTTTAGTTTAATTCTTTTTCATTTTTAAAATAACTATTACATGTGGAAAAGTTATTGCGGCTAAAAAAGAAAAAAATAAATTTAAACTTAATTCATTTGCTTGGTTTAAATAATAATAAATAATTAGACCAACAACAGCGAAGACCCAATACAATATGGCTGATTTAAAATATTTTAGAATTGATTTAAAAGAGATTTCTCCAAACAAATATTCGGTTTGTTCAAAAATTGATGGAATGCTGTGATATAGAATAAAATAAAAGGCAAAAGCATCTATCAAATCAAAGGACTTAAATGAAAAAATCATAATAACTGAAAGTAAAATCTGAAAAATCAGTTGTTCTCTTAATTTATTAAAATAAATCAGAGTTGTAAGGAATAAGAAAATTGAAGAAAAATAAAATAAGTATTCAAAATATTCATCAAATAACTCAAGGTTTGAAATTTTAGATATTATTTCAATAACAGCTTCAATATTAAAGTAGAAAAGAAGTGAAAAAACAAATAGTCCATAACTGAAAAAATAAATTTTATTATCAAAATTCTTATCAATTACTGTCCATTGCTGTTCTCCAAAGTGATAGCAACTAAACAAAACGAAAAAAAATAAAGAAATACCAGGAAAACTATAAAAACCAAGTGTTGCAGCTAAAATGACCAAAATATAGTAAAAGGTTGTTCTTAAATAGCCTGAACTTTTTGATTGACTTTTTAAAATTAAATGTATGTCATTTGCTCCATGAATTATCCCAAAAAATAATATTAAAAGTATTGAAATGTAACCTATTGATTCACTGTACATTAGATTAATAATATTATAAGCTATTGCAAAAATTATTATTAATGTGAATAACTTTTCTCCCGATGATTGAGAAATTCTTAACATTTTACCTTTTTTTTTGAGATAAAAGTAGTTATTAAATTAGATTTTACTATTTTAGGGCCATTAAAAACCAAAATTAATTATTATTATGGAAAATTTTTTAAACATCTTCTTACTAGAAGTTCCTAACGATCTAGTAAGTTTTACGTTTTTCATTGGTACTATGGCCATGATGGCTGCATCAGCATTTTTCTTTTTATCATTAGATGCTGGGGGTGCTAAATGGAGAACTTCAATCCTAGTGTCAGGGCTTATCACATTTATAGCTGCTGTACACTACTACTACATGAGAGATGCTTCTGTTTCTGGAGAATCAGTAACATTTTTCAGATACGTAGACTGGATTTTAACAGTTCCATTAATGTGTGTTGAATTTTATTTAATACTACAAAAAGCGGGAGCACAAAAAAGTTTAATGTGGAACTTGATATTACTGTCAACAATTATGCTTGTAACAGGATATATCGGTGAAGCAGGACTTGGTGATGCTGTAGTTTGGGGAACAATCTCAGGTATCTCATACTTTGTTATTGTTTACATCTTATGGTTCGGTAGTGCAGGTCAACTTGCTCAAAAAGCAGGTGGTGCTGTGCTCGACGCATTCAATGCTCTTAAGTGGTTTGTACTTGTAGGTTGGGCAATCTATCCAATTGGATATATGATTGGTACTGACGGATGGTATGACTTCGTTGACGCTTTAGGATGGAACATGGAAGTTGTTTACAACGTAGGTGATGCAGTTAACAAAATCGGTTTCGGTTTAGTTATCTATAACCTAGCAGTAAGCGACAAATAAACACTTAAACACTAACCATAATAAAGAAAACCACTCATTTTGAGTGGTTTTTTTTTACATTCTTTCTGGGCAATCAATACCTAGTAAGCTCATCGATAGTTTTATTTGATCTCCAACCTTTTTCGATAATGCTAATCTGAAGGAATTTACTGGTTGTTTACCAACAATGGAATATAATTGGTAAAAAGAATTAAACTGTTTTACTAAATCATAGGTGTAGTTTGCTATTAAGGAAGGGTTTAAAGTATTGTATGCATTAATTAATATTGAATCAAATTGATCAAGGGTTATAATAATTTCCCTTTCTTTTAAATTAAAATCAGTATACAAATCATTTTTTAAGTTGCCATAATAACCCTTTGATAAAAGTGATTGAATTCTTGCATAAGTGTACTGTATGAATGGACCAGTATTTCCATTAAAATCAATAGATTCTGAGGGATCAAACAAGATTCTTTTTTTTGGATCAACTTTAAGAATATGATATTTTAATGCACCGAGAGCAATAGTTCTATAAAGCTTAGCTCTTTCTTCATCATTCAAATCATTAATTTTGCCTAATGATTCTGAAATTTCTTTTGATTTATTAATCATTTGATTAATTAAATCATCAGCATCAACTACAGTACCTTCTCTACTTTTCATTTTACCGGAGGGCAAATCAACCATCCCGTAACTTAAATGTTTTAACTTTTTTGCCCACGGGTACTTTAATTTTTTTAGAATTTCAAACAAAACATTAAAATGATAATCTTGTTCATTTCCTGTTGTATAAATCATACCAAGCATCTCTGGATGGTCCTTGTATCTTAAGAAAGCTGTGCCAATATCTTGAGTAATATAGACTGAAGTTCCATCAGATCTAAGTAAAATTTTTTGATCAAGACCTTGTTCTGATAAATCAACCCAAATTGAACCATCTTTTTTCTCAAAAAAAATATTTTTTTCTAATCCTTGCTCAACAATTTTTTTTCCTGTTAAGTATGTTTGACTCTCATAGTATAATGAATCAAAATCAACATTTAGTGATTTATACGTTTCATTAAACCCTTCATATACCCAAGAATTTAATTTATTCCACAGATTTAAAACTTCTTTATCACTAGACTCCCATTTTAGTAACATTTCTTGAGCTTCAATAAAAATAGGAACGCTTTTTTTTGCTTCATCTTCACTCAGACCTTTTTTAATAAGCTCATTTACTTCTCTTTCAAATTCTTGATTATATTTCACATAATACTTACCTACATAATGATCGCCCTTAATTTTATCAATTTCAGGTGAAGAATTATTCCCATATCTCAACCAAGCAACCATAGATTTACAAATATGAATTCCTCTATCATTTATAATTTGTGTTTGATGAACCTCATTACCAGAATATTTAAAAATCCTTGAAATAGAATCACCTAACAAAATATTCCTAATGTGTCCCAGGTGTAGAGGTTTATTTGTATTGGGAGATGAATACTCAATAAGAAATAGATTTTTCTGTGGTTTTGTTTCATTTTTACTTGAAATAAAAAAATTAGAAAGAAATTGATTTGTTAAAGTAATGTTTAAAAAACCTTGAATTAAATTATGTTTTTCAACAATATTTTCATCAGACTTTAAAAATTCAATTATTTCCTCTGAAATTTCAATAGGTTTTATTTTTAATAAACGAATTAATGGAAATAATACAATTGTATAATCGCCCTCAAATTCTTTTTTTGTTAAATTAATATCATAATTAACACTATCAAGAGAATAAGTATTTTTTAGAAAAGTATCTATCTTTTTCCTTATGAAATTTTGAATCACCATAAAAAAGGTAATTATCTATTTATTATGTTTTAAATGTTCTATGAGTTGATCCTATATAAACCTGTCTTGGTCTACCAATAGGGTCATTATTCATTCTCATTTCTCTCCAATGTGCAATCCATCCAGGTACTCTACCTAATGCGAACATTACAGTGAACATCTCTTTTGGAATTTTTAAGGCTTTGTATATTATACCCGAATAAAAATCTACATTGGGATAAAGCTTTCTTTGAGTAAAATAAGGATCATTTAAAGCTTCTTGTTCAAGTGACTTTGCTATGTCAAGAATAGGATCATCAATTCCTAAATCTTTTAAAACTTCATGTGCTGCAACTTTTATGATTTTTGCTCTTGGGTCAAAATTTTTATAAACTCTGTGACCAAAGCCCATTAATCTAAATGGATCAGATTTATCTTTAGCTTTTGACATGTACTTTTTCGTATCACCACCATCATTTTTTATTGCTTCAAGCATCTCTAAAACTGCTTGATTTGCTCCACCATGAAGTCTTCCCCACAAGGCCGAAATGCCAGCAGAAACAGAAGCAAATAAACTAGCCTCAGAAGAACCAACTATTCTAACAGTTGATGTAGAGCAGTTCTGCTCATGATCAGCATGAAGAATTAATAATTTATTCATAGCATTAATCACTGTTTTATTCTCAATATAATCCTGATTAGGGACTCGAAACATCATTTTAGTAATGTTTTCAACATAACCTGCATTGTAATCACCATAATTTAATGGCAATCCTTTTCTTCTTCTATGTACCCACGCCACTAGGATAGGAATTTTAGCTAGTAACTTCACAATTGAATTATACATATACTCTCTATCGTCTTCAATATTCTTCAGACTCATTTTCTTTTCAGGATTGAAGGCAATTAAAGCACTAGTTAATGAAGATAATATACCCATGGGGTGAGCAGATTTTGGAAAATTTTCTAAAATCTTTCTTAAATCTTCATCAACAATTGCATTTTCATTTATATCATTTAAAAATTTTACATATTCTTCTTTTGTTGGCAATTCCCCATAAATAAGTAGAAAGGCAACTTGTAAAAAATCAGCATACTTAGCAAGGTCTTCAATTGAGTAACCCCTGTAACGAAGTATACCTTTTTCACCGTCAAGGAAAGTTATTGCACTTTTACATGAGCCAGTATTCTTAAAGCCTGGGTCAATTGTAATAAGATCTAGGTTAGTTCTAAGAGAAGAAACATCCAATGCTTTTTCACTTTCTGTACCCTTAACAACATCAAAAATATGCTCTTCACCATCAAAAATCAGTTTTGCTTTATCGCTCATTATAAAATTATATTAATGTAAAAATAACTAAAATTTAAAAGCTTTCCTCTTTAAATAAGTAGCTTTTCCTCCTAATTCTTCCTCTATTCTCAGTAATTGATTGTATTTAGCCATTCTATCAGATCTTGACATTGATCCTGTTTTAATTTGTCCAGTTCCGAGAGCAACTGCTAAATCAGAAATGGTTGTATCTTCAGTTTCACCTGATCTATGAGACATAACAGTTGTAAAACCATTTGACTGAGCTAATTGTACAGCATTAATAGTTTCAGTTAAGGTGCCTATCTGGTTTACTTTAATTAAAATAGAATTGGCTGATTTTTCATCAATTCCTCTTTGTAATATTTTCTCATTAGTTACAAATAAATCATCTCCAACTAATTGCACTTTATCACCACAAATTTTACATAAATAATTCCATCCATCCCAATCATTTTCATCCATTCCGTCTTCAATTGAAATTATGGGATATTTTTCTACCAAGTTTGATAAATATTCAGCTTGTTCTTTAGAGCTAAATTTATTTCCAGTTTTACCCTCAAAAGTTGTATAATCATAAATGCCATTCTCATAGAATTCTGAAGAAGCACAGTCTAATGCTATCATGACTTCTTTTCTCGGATAATATCCGGCCGATTCTATCGCTTTAATAATAGTGTCTAAAGCATCTTCAGTTGAGTCTAATGCAGGAGCAAACCCACCTTCATCACCAACAGCAGTACTCAGATTACGAGATTGAAGTATTTTTTTTAGGTGATGAAAAATTTCAGACCCCATTTTCATAGCGTGAGTAAAACTTTTTGCCTCGATAGGCATAATCATAAATTCCTGAAATGCGATTGGAGCATCAGAATGCGAACCACCATTGATAATATTCATCATTGGAACCGGTAGAATATTAGCACTATCTCCACCTATGTATTTATATAATGGAATATTGTTATAGTTTGAAGCTGCGTGAGCAACAGCCAAGGAAACACCTAATATTGCATTAGCACCTAAAATCGATTTATTTTCAGTACCATCTAATTCAATCAAATATCTATCAATTTTCTCTTGATCAAGCACTGATTCTCCAACCAGAGCATTTTTAATCAAATTATTTACATTGTTAACTGCCATTGACACTCCCTTACCCATGTAATTATTTCCTCCATCTCTCAACTCAACTGCTTCATGTTCACCAGTTGAAGCTCCTGATGGAACAGCAGCTCTCCCAAACGATCCATTTTCAGTAATTACATCCACCTCAATTGTTGGGTTACCCCTAGAATCAAAAATTTGTCTAGCGGTAATACTTTTTATTTTACTCATTATTATTTATTAATCATTTCTATAAATTCATCAAAGAGATATGATGAATCGTGAGGACCAGCACTAGCCTCTGGATGAAACTGAACAGAAAAGCAACTCTTATCTTTTAGTTTTATACCAGCAATTGTATTATCATTTAAATGCAAGTGTGTGATCTCAATATTTTTATTGTTTTCAGTTTGTTGTCTATCAATTGCAAATCCATGGTTTTGAGAAGTTATTTCACCTTTACCTGTTTTTAAATTAATTACTGGGTGATTTATTCCTCTATGGCCATTGTGCATTTTATATGTTTTTATTTCATTTGCTAAAGCAATTACCTGATGACCAAGACAAATTCCAAAGAGAGGTTTATTTTCATCAATAATTTTTTTAGCAACTTTTATTGGGTTTTTAAGTGGTTCAGGATCACCCGGACCATTTGAAATAAAATAAGCATCAGGATTCCATTCAGTCATCTCTTCATAAGAAGCAGTATGAGGAAAAACTTTCATGTAACAATCTCTTTTAGCTAAATTTTTTAGAATATTCGTTTTGATACCTAAATCGATTACAGCTACTTTATATTGTGAATTTTCATCTCCGTAAAAATAACTTTCTTTGGTTGAAACTTTTGATGCAAGTTCCAAACCATTCATAGAAGGAACAGATTTTAAGCTCTTTTTTAGTTCCTCAATTTTATTAATGTCTTCTGTAGAAATAACTGCATTCATACTACCATTATCTCTTACATAACTAACCAAAGCTCTAGTATCAACATCAGAAATAGTAACAATATTACTTTCCTTTAAAAAATCTAATAGAGGCTTAGAATTACCATACCTAGAATGATTGAAACTAAAATTTTTACAAATTAAGCCAGCAATTTTTACTGAGTTTGATTCAACTTCAGTTAAATTAGTTCCATAATTTCCGATATGAGCATTGGCCATTACCATTAATTGACCATTATATGAAGGATCAGTAAAAATTTCCTGATAGCCTGTCATTCCAGTATTAAAACAAAGTTCACCAAAAGATGTACCGTCGCTGCCAATTGATTTACCATGAAATATGGTTCCGTCCGCGAGAAGAATAAATGCTTTTTTTCTAGAAATATATTGGTTCAATTATTGAGATTATCATCAAAATTAATACAAAAAAAAAGATAAACACAAGGTTTATCTTTATAAGTTATCAAGAATAAGAAAAAAAATTATTTTTTCTCTTCATTATCATTATTATCTTCATTTTTTCCTGCAGCAGATGTCTCTTCAACAGCAGATGTCTCTTCAACAGCAGGTTTCTCTTCAACTGCAGTTGCAGTTTCTAATATTTTACTTTCTGAGGCTTTTTTTCTTCTTCTCCTCCTCTTCTTAGAATCCGGCCTATCAGTTTTATAAGATTGATTGTAATCAACTAATTCTATTAATGCCATTTCAGCATTATCACCTAATCTATTTCCAAGTTTTATTACTCTTGTATATCCACCCGGTCTATCACCGACTTTAACAGAAATTTCCCTAAATAATTCAGCTACAGCATATTTATTTCTCAAATATCTAAATGCAATTCTTCGGTTATGAGTTGAATCATTTTTGGATTTAGTAATAATTGGCTCAATGTACATTTTTAATGCTTTAGCTTTTGTTAATGTTGTGTTAATTGACTTGTGTTCAATTAATGAACATGCCATATTAGCCAGCATATAATTTCGATGACCTTTTTTTCTACCTAAGTGAGGAAATTTTTTACCGTGTCTCATTTCTATTAATTAATCTTTATCAAGTTTATATTTTGAAAGATCCATTCCAAAACTTAGACCTTTAACTAAAACTAATTCTTCTAACTCGGTTAATGATTTCTTACCAAAGTTTCTGAATTTCATAAGATCAGATTTATTGAAGGATACTAAATCTCCCAATGTATCAACTTCAGCAGCTTTAAGACAGTTTAAAGCTCTAACTGAAAGATCCATATCAATCAATCTAGTTTTTAGAAGTTGTCTCATGTGTAATGATTCTTCATCATAAGTTTCAGTTTGAGCAATCTCATCAGCTTCAAGTGTAATTCTCTCGTCAGAAAAGAGCATAAAATGATGAATTAAAACTCTAGCTCCCTCAGTCAAAGCATCTTTGGGTTCAATAGATCCGTCAGTAACAATTTCAAAAATTAGCTTTTCGTAATCTGTTTTTTGTTCTACTCTGAAATCTTCAACAGAATATTTTACATTTTTTATTGGTGTAAATACAGAATCCATAAAGATAGTTCCAATTGGAGCACCTATTCTTTTATTATCTTCTGCAGAAACATAACCTCTACCCTTTTCGATATTAAGTTCAAAATTAAGCTTAACACTTTTTTCCATATTACAAATTACCATATCTGGATTCAAAACTTGAAAACCAGAGATGAATTTCTGTAAATCTCCGGCCTTTAATTGCTCTTGAGCAGAAATAGAAACAGAAACAGATTCATTGTCAACTGAATCTATTTGTCTTTTTAATCGAACTTGCTTAAGATTTAATACTATTTCTGTAACATCTTCAACTATTCCTGTCAATGATGTAAACTCATGATCTACATTATCAATTTTAACTGATGTGAACGCAAATCCTTCTAAAGATGATAATAGAACTCTCCTTAAGGCATTTCCGACTGTAAGACCGTATCCAGGTTCAAGAGGTCTAAATTCAAATTTTCCCTCAAAATCTGTTGAGTCAATCATTATTACTTTGTCCGGTTTTTGAAATGTAAATGTTGCCATATTTTTTATTATGATATTATTTCGAATATAATTCGACTATTAATTGTTCTTTTATATTTTCTTGTATCTGATCTCTGTTTGGGACAGCATTATAAGTCCCTGTCATTTTAGTAGAATCCCAAGTAATCCACTCAGAAACTGATTCATTATTTGATAAAGAATCTTCAATTACCAATAATGATTTGGATCTTTCTCTTACTGAAATAGTTTCACCCACTTTGATTATCCTAGATGGTATGTTACAGACTTCACCATTGACTAATATGTGAGCGTGAGAAACTAATTGTCTTGCACCACTTCTTGACTTAGCAATCCCCATTCTATAAACAAGATTATCTAATCTTGACTCACATAGTTGTAAGAGAACCTCTCCAGTAATACCCTTACTTCTGTTAGCTTTTTCAAATAAATTTCTAAATTGTTTTTCTAAAATTCCATAAATGTACTTAGCTTTTTGCTTTTCCATTAATTGTATAGCATATTCTGATTTCTTCTGTCTTCTTTTATTAACACCGTGTTGACCTGGTGGATAATTCTTTTTTTCTAAAGATTTGTCAGCTCCAAACAGAGGCTCTCCAAACTTTCTTGAAATTTTAGTTTTTGGTCCAATATATCTTGCCATATTATATTTTTTAAACTCTTCTTCTTTTTGGTGGTCTACAACCATTGTGAGGCATAGGTGTGACATCAAATATTTCTGTTACTTCTACACCTGCATTATGAATACTTCTAATAGCAGATTCTCTACCATTACCAGGTCCTCTAACATAAACTTTTACTTTTCTTAGACCAGCTTCATGAGCTACCTTTACAGCATCCTCAGCTGCTAGCTGTGCAGCGTAAGGTGTATTTTTCTTAGATCCTCTGAAACCCATTTTTCCTGCCGATGACCATGAGATTACTTCACCTTTATTATTTGTGAAGGAAATTATTATATTATTGAAAGTAGCATTAATATGAACCTCACCAAATGATTCTACAATTACTTTTCTTTTTTTATTTGAAACTT
>Ga0160422_10002936_pt1 | contig 10581 bp, 6 predicted proteins | sample Fk160mmetaG_FD_108192 | JGI IMG/M metagenome (GOLD analysis project Ga0160422, IMG submission 108192) | Marine microbial communities from the Central Pacific Ocean - Fk160115 60m metaG | ecosystem: Environmental > Aquatic > Marine > Oceanic > Photic zone | place: The Central Pacific Ocean... | reverse complement strand
GATCCTTTCTTTGTTCGGAGGGCCAAGGGCTGCCGGATAGAGGATGTCGATGGTCGTAGCCTGATTGACTACATCGGAACCTGGGGGCCCGCCATCCTCGGCCATGCCCCGACCGTCCTGACCAATACCGTTCACGAGGTCGCCAAGAATGGCCTCTCCTTTGGAATTCCCAACCCCTTCGAGGTCGAAATGGCCAAAATAATCTGCGAGTGGGTCCCCTCGGTCGAGAAAGTTCGCACGGTCAACTCAGGAACAGAGGCTACCATGTCCGCGATCCGGCTGGCTCGCGGATTCACCGGCCGGGACAAGATCATTAAGTTTGAGGGGCACTACCACGGGCACGTCGATTCGCTGCTCGTGGCGGCCGGATCAGGTGCTCTCACTCATGGCGAACCGGATTCCGCGGGAATACCCCGGTCCTTCGCCGCGGAAACAATCACCCTCCCATTTAATCTCCCCGAGCGCGTGGAGGAGGTCTTCGCCCAGTGCGGGGAGGAGATCGCGGCGGTCATCCTCGAACCCTACGCTGCCAACGCAGGCTTTGTCCTCCCCCAACCGGGCTACCTCGAACTTCTGCGCGACCTTACCAGCAAACACGGGGCTCTCCTGATCTTTGATGAGGTGATGACGGGTTTTCGTCTCGCTAAAGGAGGCGTCCAGGAACTCTCAGGAATCACTCCAGACCTCTGCGCCCTCGGAAAGGTTATCGGAGGGGGCCTGCCCGTCGGGGCCTTCGGAGGACGAGGAGACATCATGGACCACCTCGCCCCAGACGGCCCGGTCTACCAGGCAGGGACTCTCTCGGGCAACCCGGTCGCCATGGCCGCCGGGCTCGCCCAGCTGAGAGAGCTCGAAAAACAAAACGGCTACCAGAGGCTCGAGGAGATCGGACAACGCTTTGAAGACGGGGTCTGGGGCATCATTCGCGACAAAGGCCTGCCTTACCGCTTCAACAGGGCAGGGTCCATGTGGTGCCTATATTTCGGTGACGCGGAAATCATCAACGTCGATTCGGTGCAGCAGGGGGACTTTGAGGCCTTCAGGAAATTCTTCTGGTCCTGTCTCGAGCGTGGGATCTACCTCGCGCCTAGCCCCTACGAAACGGGATTCCTGTCGCTCGCTCACACCGAAAGCGACATCGACGAGACCTTGGAGGTCTTTGCGGACTGTCTCGCCTGAAAGCTTACGGATCCCCTGCGCTTAGGCGAGAGCGGCCAATTTCTCCTTCAGAACATCGACTGTCACTCCCATGGTGCCGATCATCGTCTCAACCACTTCACCGCCCTTGAAAAAGGCAATAGTCGGGAGGGACTGGATGTTGAAGGTCCGGGCCAGTTCCTGCTGACTGTCCACATCAACCTTGCCTACCTTGGCGCTCCCCTCGGTATCGGAGGCTACAGCGTCGACGAGGGGTCCGATCATTTTGCAGGGGCCACACCACTCTGCCCAGAAATCAACGAGCACGGGCACTTCCGACTGCAGGACTTCTTCATCAAAATTATCGCTGGTTAATTGCAGAGCCATTTTAAATACGACCGTGTTGTGTTTTCTTCCGGAAGCGCCCTTACGGAAGGCGCCCCCTGATCAGGATCTCTGTTCTGCCGCGACTACGCCGGTAAAGTCCCCGTTGTGATGAGGAGGTAAAGGACGATCGCTGAGATAACAGTAGTGACGATGGGAAAAGCCATGATGAGTTTTTATTCTACAAGTGCGTTCCAGCCGCTCGGGTGATTCACCGGATCATTCTTATCGACCCACTTGGCAGTGGTCATCAATTGCAGAGTAAGGACCGCGAGAGCCAGTACGAAGGCGAGAACGGAGAGAATATCTGAAAGCTTGTCCGGAGCTTCCTCCTCGTCGGCACCCGCGGTTTGCAGCGAGGGTCGTCCCGACGCCAAGCCCGTGGGAGCACCGAGAGCCTGAGTTGCGCTCCCGAGCTGCACCGTCGCCTTAGGTAGTTCCTGAGTAGCATCCGAATCACCAGCGAGAGGCTGAGTCTTGAGAGGAGTGGTCTTGGGGGCAGCACTTGCTCCGGGAGCTTTCAACTGCACGGTGGGCGCGGGAGCCGCCGGAGCAGCGGGAGCGCCTCCACCGGAGGCAGGCTTCAAGGGAATGGTTGGTGCCGCTGCTGGGACACTCGGGGCACTTGGAGCACCTCCTGCCGGTTTTAAGGGAATCGTTGGCGCCGGTGCTGCGGGGGCGTCTTCAGCCTTCTTCTCCGCAGAGTCGGGAGCTTGCTTGTCGTCTTCACTCATGGCGCGTAGTCGTGGGGTTCTGGTGATCGCTGTCCTTGGGATGTCAGCGGTCGCCCGCTGCGGGGATTTAAGGGAAACACGCCATGGGGTGTCAAACCCTCAAGCGGAAAAATAGGGCCTTAGTGCACTTGAGGGCCCATTTGGGCAGTATTTGGACAAAATCTACTTCTTTAGGGGGAGTATCCCTTCACTAAAGTGCTACAATTTCTGCAGGCATCATTTTTTTGTCGTAAGGATGAAGCCCCTAGCCCTAGAGGAAGAGTCGTGAGTCAACCAATCCGCCACCAGATCAGTCCTTCCTCCGACCGGAGAGCATTTTTGCGTCGCTCCAGCTGGACTGCGGGCTTTCTCGGCCTCGGGCGCTATCTTCATGCCAATGTCAGTTCCAAGTCCCAGAGAGTGATCCAACCCTATGGACCACTGGTTGCCGATAAGGCAGGCCTTCTCGATCTGCCGGAGAAGTTCAGCTACCAGGTGATCTCACGGAGCGGCACCCGCATGGCGGACGGGCTCAAGGTTCCCGGCAAGTTCGATGACATGGCTGCCTTTCCGGGCGACGACGGCAGAATCATCCTGATCCGGAACCACGAGGTCGCCCTCGACCAGGTCAGCTATGGGCCTTTTTCTGGAAAACAACTTCCGCCAACCATGGACAGGAATCTTCTCTACGATGCGGGACAGGGCAAGGAGGCCCCTCACCTCGGAGGGACTACCACCATAGTTTACAATCCAGCAACAAGACGGACAGAGAAGGAGTTCCTGTCGCTTGCCGGCACGAACCGCAACTGCTCCGGCGGAACGATGCCATGGGGTTCTTGGATTACATGTGAGGAACCGTCCGACCTTGTGAAGAATAGCCGGGAGCTTCTGCATGGATATTGTTTTGAGGTCCGGGCCGACCCCACTCTCGGACTGCAAAAGGCCGTTGCGCTCAAGGCGATGGGACGCTTCAACCATGAAGCGGTGGCCTACAACCCCGGTGACGGCGCCGTCTATCTGACCGAGGACCGTGACGATGGACTGCTCTACCGTTTCCTTCCCCATCGCAGGGAAGATCTCTCGAGCGGAACCCTCCAGGCCATGTGCCTCAGGGATCACAAGTCGGCCGACCTGCGGAATTATCAGGCAGAATCTAAACGCGTAACCAAAGAGAGGCAGAAGATGCCCATATCATGGATTAACCTCAATAACCCCACCTCACCCAAAGACGACCTGAGAATCCGTGGCTTCAAGAAGGGCGCCGCAAAGTTCGCGCGTGGAGAAGGCATCTTCTACGACAAGGGCGCGATCTACCTGTGCTGCACCAATGGGGGCCCACAAAAACGGGGCCAGATCTTCCGGATCCTACCGAAAAGTGCTCAGCGCGCCGTGCCTTCTGTGGAACTCTTCCTTGAGTCGGCGAAGAGCGACCTCCTGACCAGTGGCGACAATCTTTGCGTGGCTCCTGGTGGAGACCTCATTATCTGCGAAGACCTTGTGAGCCCCTTTTCAAAGCAGCAACTACCCCACCTCCGCGGAGTCACTCCCGACGGCCAGATCTACACCCTCGGGCGAAATCCGGATGCCAAGAACAGGAATGAATTCTGTGGATCCATCTTCTCTCCCGACGGAGAGATTCTTTTCGTGAACATCCAAAATCTCGATCACACCTTCGCGATCAGGGGCCCCTGGCGAGGCTAGACAAGGATTCGGGCTTGTTACCCACGAAGTCTCCGCCCTCAATCAGATATCCTGAACAGAGATGCGTCCACAGACTTGACCGAGGCTCTGGAGAACCACTTTGGTTTTTCCTCCTTCCGCGACGGTCAGCGCCCTGTCATCAAAGCGATCCTGTCCAATCGTCCCGCCCTCGCAGTTTTCCCAACCGGGGGTGGAAAGTCACTTTGTTACCAGTTGCCTGCGCTCCTCCTTGAGGGATTGACGGTGGTCATATCTCCTCTCATCGCGCTGATGAAGGATCAGGTCGATGCCCTGTTGCGCCGCGGTGTGGCAGCGGCAAGACTCGACTCGTCACTGTCCCCGGAGGAGGTCCAGACCGTGCAAACCGGCATGCTGGATGGAAGCCTCAGGATCCTCTACGTCGCACCCGAGCGCCTCGCCAATGAGAATTTCAGGCGTCAACTCTCGCGCGCCAATATCTCGCTACTCGCCATCGATGAAGCACATTGCATCTCGGAGTGGGGCCACAACTTCCGACCCGACTACCTCAAGCTGTCTCACTTCGCGCAAGAGCTCAAGGTGCACCGCATCCTTGCCCTCACCGCCACTGCCACCCCTCCGGTAGCGCACGACATCCGCAAGCATTTCGGTATCGCCGAGGAGGACCATATCCAACTCTCCTTCCACCGGCCAAATCTTGAACTCCGCGTCACCCCTTGCCTCGAGAACGAGAAGAAATCCCTGCTCCTCGACCGCCTCCGCTCGGACCACGAGGCACCCACAATCATCTACGTGACAAGGCAGGAAACCGCCGAAGGCCTCGCCTCCTTTCTCAAGAGAGAGGGGTTGCCGGCTCGGCCCTATCACGCGGGCCTGCGCGACGAGACCCGTTCCGCCTGCCAGGAGGCCTTCATGTCAGGAAAGGCTCCTATCATTACCGCCACAATCGCCTTCGGAATGGGAATCGATAAGGCCGACATCCGTCGAATCATCCATTACAATCTTCCCAAATCCCTCGAAAACTACACTCAGGAGACTGGGAGGGCCGGCCGTGATGGAAACGCTGCTTTCTGCGAACTCTTTGCCTGCCGGGATGACCTCTTGGTTCTTGAAAACTTTGTCCATGGCGACACCCCCTCACAGGAAGCGGTCCGCAGGGTTCTTGAGCAGATTCTAAAACGAGGGCCCAGGTTTGATCTCTCCCGCTACGACCTCGCTGCGTCGAATGACATTCGGCCCCTTGTGATCAACACCCTTCTGACCTATCTTGAACTCGAAGGATTCATTATTGCGTCCGCGCCCTTTTACAACTCATACCGCATCCGTCTTCTCCGGGACATCCGCCAGATCAGCCTCGGCCTCGAAGCAAGCAAAAGAGACTTCCTGACCCGAGTTCTTGAAACAGGAAAGCAAGGCCGCACCTGGACCACAATTGAGCCCACGGTAGCAGCGGCGCAGTTGCACTGTGATCGTGACCAGATCGTTCGTGAACTCTCTCACCTCGAAGCCCATGGCGATATCTCGCTCAAACCTGCAGGCATCCGGCACGCCTACCGGCTTCTCAGGTCACCGGAGAAGATACAGGACCTGGCTTCCCGAGTTCAACGACTCTTTCTCCGACGGGAAGAGCAGGACCTTCACCGTCTCGAACAGGTCCTTTCCTACGCAGAGGAGGATCAATGTCTCAACCAGCACCTTCTGAATCACTTTGGAGAAACACAACCGGAGCCTTGCGGGCACTGCGGACCATGCCTTGGCTCCCAGGGTGGCAGGGATCCCGGAACCGACTCCCCGGAGATCACATCAGAACACGTGGAAATTATCCGCGCTCTCCTCGATGAGCGTCATGGCCCCCTGCGAACCTCTCGCCAACTGGCCCGGTTTCTCTGTGGTCTGAATAGCCCCGCCACATCGCGCACATGGGCGGTCCTTCCCGCTACAGGCAAACGCGCCCGACTCACAGCCCACGAAGCCTTTGCCCTGCTGCAGGATCATCCATTTCACGAGGTTCTGACGTATTGTAACAGCCTGATCATCCCCTGATCAAACACCTCATCGAGTGTTTGCCCTTCCCGACCCTCGCGCCTAGGCTCTCCTCATGCACACACCTGTCTTCCTCGTAGCTCTCACGTTATCTCTCTTTCTCTTCACTCCTGCCAAGGCCGAGGACAAGCGATTGGTTCTCCTCGGTGTCTCCTACGGAAAAAATGTCGTGGCTATCTGCGAGATGGATGGGTCGGTCCTATGGAAACATAACACCGACGGTCCCAAGCGGGGACACACCGGTCATCACGACATTCATCTCCTCCCCAGCGGGAATATTCTCTTCCACGACACGTGGACAAAAACCCAGGAAATCACGCTTGGTAAGGAGGTAGTCTGGGAATACGAGTCTGCGAGAGAGAATGGCAACGAGGGCAGGAGGGTAGATGTTCATGCCTTCAAACGATATGCGGACGGCTCTACCATGATCGCGGAAAGTGGTGTAGGACGATTCCTTCACGTGGACAAGAAGGGGAAAAAAATCAAGGAAGTGCCGATGGGCGAGGGAGGCCGCAAGAAGACCCGCCTCGTTCGAGTCCTCGAAAATGGTCACTATCTATCCTGTGCGGAAAGCCCGGGGGTTGTGACCGAGTATGACACGGCCGGCAAGGTGGTCTGGGAATATCAGGTTGGGTCCCGGGTCTATGGGGCGATCCGTCTCAGAAACGGAAACACTCTGATTGCCTCCGGAAACGGCAAGAGCATTCTCGAGGTGAGCCCTGCCAAAGAGATCGTGTGGGAAATCAAGGGCAAGGTGCCCGGAACTGACATTGCCCTCGGATGGATGACCTGCCTGCAGGAACTGTCCAACGGCAATTACGTCATCGGCAACTGCCATGCCGGGGACAGCAATCCCCAGATCTTCGAGATCACGAGGAACAAGAAAGTGACCTGGCAGTTTGATGAATGGGACCTCGTCGGCAATGGACTGGCCTGCTGGCAGATCCTCGAGGGAGAGGACGCAGACCTCGTTCGTAAGAAGCTGGCAGACCTCAAGTGACTTTCACTCGCTGGGGCTGGTCTCAGGCCGCGGGAACCCGGGCAAGCCTCCTTAACACCTAGTAGGCGCGTCCCCACAGGGCCCGAACGCTCGTGGCATTGCCTGTGAGAAAACAAGGTGATTCGGGACCATCCTGCTGACCGTTTGGGAGACAACGGATCGTAATTTTATGCTCTTTGGAAAGCGTCTCCTCCTCTTCCATAGAACCAGCCCAGGGAGTGAGCAACCAGCCCGGATTTCCATCACCCTTCCAGTGGGACTCGAAATCACCGAGGCTGCTGCACTCGCTGATATTCTCATCGCGGAATTTCGTGAGCCGGTCGAGGAGGTTCTCCTGAATCTCAGAAAGAATCTGCGGGGCAACCCGAATGAATTCTTCCCGGTCCACGAACTCCTTTTCGTGAGGAGCCCGATCCCGCCGCTGCAGGCAAACCTTCCGTCCCTCAAGGTCCCTCGGCCCAATCTCTAGCCTGATCGGGACACCCTTCTTCACCCACTCCCATTTTTTCACTCCCCCTCCAAGGTCCCGCCTGTCGACATGGACCCGGACCGGAGTTCCTGCATAGCTCTGTTCACGCCGTAGCGTTTCCGCGAGGGCCTCACAGGACTCGATAATGGCATCCTTGGTCTCCTCCTTTGGAGTAACCGGGACAATGACCACCTGCTGGGGGGCTACCCGTGGGGGCAGAACCAGTCCATCATCATCCGCATGGGCCATGATGAGCGTTCCAATAAGGCGCGTACTGACCCCCCAGGACGTCGTGTGCACATACTCCTTCTCGCCTTCTCGACCGACAAAGGTTATTTCCTGAGCTCGAGCAAAATTCTGCCCGAGGTAATGCGAGGTCCCAGCCTGGATGGCCTTTCGATCCTGCACCATGGCCTCCACCGTGTAGGTGTTGAGCGCACCCGGAAAACGCTCCGCCTCCGTCTTTTCTCCGGGAACCACGGGAATCGCAAGATGATCACGGAGGAAGTCCTCGTAGAGCTTGTGGATCAGGCACGTTTCTTCCTCCGCCTCGCTCTGCGTCTCATGAGCAGTGTGCCCCTCCTGCCAGAGAAACTCTGCTGTGCGAAGGAATAGCCGGGTTCTCATCTCCCAGCGCATGACGTTAGCCCACTGGTTAATCAGCAGGGGGAGATCCCGATAGCTTTCGACCCAGCGGGAGAAGGCCGCGCCGATGATTGTCTCCGACGTGGGACGGATAACATAGGGCTCGGCGAGCTTTCCAGTCGGCACCATTCTGGTCTTCCCGCTCTCCGAGTCCTTCTCGGCCTCCAGCCGGTGATGAGTGACCACTGCACACTCGGTGGCAAAACCCTCTGCGTGTTCAGCCTCCTTCTCAAGATAGGAGAGGGGGATCAGGAGTGGAAAGTAAGCGTTCTGGTGCCCGGTCTCCTTGAACCTCGCATCCAGCTGCGACTGGATATTCTCCCACAGCGCGAAGCCCCATGGCTTGATCACCATGCAGCCGCGCGTCTCGGAATTTTCCGCCATGTCAGCGGCGCGAACGACCTGTTGATACCACTCGGGAAAATCTTCCTCTCTCGTGGGGGTGATAGCTGTCTTGTTCTTGCCCATCTGCGAGGGAGGAAAACCACGGAACGGCCCGGTTGAACACGAAATTCTTTTCTCCGCCAATCCCGCGGGATGGAATGACTCACGGGCGAAAGATACGAAAGCGCGGCCGATTACAACCGGCCGCGCTGTAAGGACATGAGAGTTTGGTCTCTTTTTAGCTCTAGCTACGGGACCTCGACGATCCACCCGGACCCCCGGCACAAGGGATGGTTTCCGTCTCTTTTCTCATCGGAAAATCCATCAACTCCGATTGGGTGTTTAATGAGATCTCGTGGCCAGAGCCGGCGTCAGGGAAAGCATCAGACAGGGCATGTTGGCGGCAAAATCAAGATCGGCTGCCCTTCGTGTCAGGTCATCAAACACTCGGGGCACACCGCTGACGGGGTCACTGAGCGCGCTCCCGGTCCCCGTGAGGAACCGGGAGAGATGAGACTGGCTCATGGCGTTGCGTTCCGCAATATGGACAAAGCTGGGAGCATTGCTCGATGGGCCTGTTGCCCCCATCCCGGTTACTGGGTCCAGTGGCAGCCCTCCCACCGTGGGGAGCTGAGCACCGGCCTCCCCACCATGGCACCCGTTACAAGTGTTGAGGGAGAAGTGGTGACGACCCTCATTATTTGCGATCCCAGGCGCGTCCCAGAAAAAGGCGGGAGAAGGAACCGCTGATTGCCCAGAAAGGAAAGGGGTGGCTCCTGGGAAGGACAAGGGAACAGTATGAGTGCCCGCCACGATATCAGCCTCGAAGGTGTTGAGGTAGCTGGCAAGATCGGAGGTGTTCCACTTGGAATTCGCCGGAGTCTGCTTGGTCGTAACCGCGGTAAGATGGCTGGGCGCCACTCCGGCCCCGGTGATCTGCCACTCCCGCATTGTCCAATCCAGAGTAAAGGGTTCGATGAAATTATTCGTACGAAGCTGGTTGATGGCGCTGCCATTCGGCTTGGCTGGATTGGCATTCGCCAGAGCCACCACGTCGGTAAGAGCCTCCAGATCGGCGTTGAAGGTGCTGGTCGGATCAGCGGACACGAAGTCGAGGCTGCTCAGTTGCTGCCACTGATGGGACCAGTTCTTGATCTGGGCGCAGGTGCTGAGCGGCACTCCATATTCAAAGATCACGGTCATCGGCTTGTGAGCTCCGGTATCGAGATCGTAGGCACAGAACACAAAACGACACTCCCCGGCATCTCCCGCCGCATATCCCGAGGCACTCCGCAGGTCGACTCGATTCACGATCGCAGTCAGACGAAAAGGGGCGTTCTTCAGGTCCAGGGGATCGAGACCTTCTGCCAGGTTGGCCGCTTCCCATTTATCAATGAGGGAAGCCTGGACGTCACCTTGTCGGTCGGGGACATCATCAAAGTTGATGGTCTGGAACTGTTCAAAATGGTCAATCCAGCGCCGCGCAAAGATCTTTGGGTCTACCCCCGTCAGTGCGGAATTGCACATTTCCTCCATCAGGAAGCCAAAGGTCCATTTGCGGGGACGCCCGGTCGCCGGGTCGATGTAGGATAACGCTCCGGGATTGAAGGGATCCCAGGTCCGGCTGGGGTCATTAACGACTGAGAGGTCCGTGATCAGAAGAGACTTACCCGGATTTACTGCCGATGAAGATCCGAGAATAGCGCCTCCGCCGGTAGCCCGGGGTTGAATCTCGCGATTGTTCAGGAAGGGGAAGAGGTCTACGCTGTCGCCCACTCCATGCAACTGCGGGACGGGGATCCTGCCCGTCAGCTGCCGGTCTGCGTATACCGGAACCGTGCCATCCCCGAGCCCCCGTAAGCGGTTCAGGGCCGCTTCGAGTTCGAAGCGGAATTTCCTCACGACTCCATCATTCAGCACCGCGCTGAATGAACCCGGAGCCCGCCCGGGTTGGAGCTTGATGGGCCCCTCCTCCAGAAAGAGGGGGAACCCTCCCGGGAAGAACTCCCCGTTCCGCACCCGGGTATGATGCGGGGGGAATTGGAGCGTCAGGGAGTTCCCCTGCAGATTGATCGAAGAGGGTCTGATATCGTCCAGGCTGGGAATGGCCCCCTGCTCTACGATGG
>Ga0160422_10002935_pt1 | contig 10582 bp, 11 predicted proteins | sample Fk160mmetaG_FD_108192 | JGI IMG/M metagenome (GOLD analysis project Ga0160422, IMG submission 108192) | Marine microbial communities from the Central Pacific Ocean - Fk160115 60m metaG | ecosystem: Environmental > Aquatic > Marine > Oceanic > Photic zone | place: The Central Pacific Ocean... | reverse complement strand
TCATCATCATCTTCATCATCCGGATCATAATTTATATTTTCATCTTGATCATTATATGTTGTGTCAGATGATGCAGAAGATAAAGAATCAGAATCTACAGATTTATTTAAAGTAAATTCATCATCTATTTTATTTAAAACATATTCGTCTAATGTAGAAATATTTTCCGATGAAATATTATGATCTATAATATCGAAATTACATTCATCAACAACAATGTTACTACAATCTATATTTTCAATAACTATAGGTTCTTTTTTTGAAAGTGATCGATCAGTAAATAAATTAAAAGAATCATCTACAGTAAATAAAATATTATTATTATTTAAAAAATCTTTTGACTCTAGAACACTTTCTAATTCTTCATATAAATTATATTTAAAATCGTTTTTATGACCTAAAAATGATCCATAGAAATTTATCCCATGAATAAAATTAAAGGAGTTTAATAATTTACTAGTTAAATATGTAAATAATCCATCTATATATGATGTATTATTATAATCATTTATGTATGAATGTATATTATTATTAGTAATATCAGGTAAAATCATTAAATTATTATTTATATTATCCATTTTATTCATACCATATTTAACTGGATCAAATAAAGCGGCATATTTAATAAATACTGAAAGCTCTTTGGTTTCTGTATCATTTTCAACAATACACTTAAATAAATTATATGATATTTTTGAAATAAATTTTTTAATAGTATATTTTGATTTTAAAATAATTTTATTATAATTATTTTCATTTATTTGAAAAATTTGTTTTAATAATGGAGTATAACATTGTATATCTGAACAATTTAGTAACTGAATATTAAGAGAGTCTAAATCTTTTATTTTTAAATAATCATATTTCATTTTGTATAATAAAAATATAATTGCTATTATATTTAAACGTTAATTTAAAGAATTATAAACTATATTCTTTTTTAAAACAGGTATCTTATATTTTTCTTGTAAAAAGGATATTTGTACATCTAAATCAAATTTCATTAATATCTCTGAACAACTACTTTTTATCCAAGATTTATAAGCTGATGGTGCATATCCATAATTACCAATTAAAATAACGATTTCATCATCTAACATATGAAGTATATATACACAATCACGATATTTTATCCATTTATCTAAAGGATATTCTTTTAAAATATCATATGCATATTTTTGAGCAGGACAAAACATGTTTATTCATAATATGTATTAAATGTTAACTTTAAATATGCGTATTAAATATAAAGGATATATATATAGAAATATATATATGACATTAGAATTAAGAAAATTTGATATGAAATCAATAAAATTTAATCCAAATGAAAATGCAGGACCAGTTGTTGTTTTAATAGGAAGAAGAGATACTGGTAAATCATTTTTGGTACGTGATTTACTATACTATCAACAAGACATACCCATTGGAACTGTTATTTCAGGAACAGAAGCTGGTAATGGTTTTTATTCGGAACATATTCCTAAATTGTTTATTCATGAAGAATATAATACTGCAATTATTGAAAATATATTAAAACGTCAAAGAGCTGTTTTAAAAAATATGAAAAAAGATAGACAAGCTAATATACCTAAACAAAAAAATGATCCTAGAACATTTTGTATATTAGATGATTGTCTTTATGACTCTACATGGACAAAAGATAAATTAATGAGAGCATTATTCATGAATGGTCGTCATTGGAAAATTATGTTATGTATAACAATGCAATATCCATTAGGTATACCTCCAAATTTAAGAACTAATATAGATTATGTTTTTATCTTACGTGAACCTTACATAGCCAATAGAAGAAGAATATGGGAAAATTATGCGGGTATGTTTCCTACATTTGAATCATTTTGTCAAGTAATGGATCAATGTACAGAAAATTATGAATGTCTTGTAATTGATAATAATGCAAAATCTAATCAATTGCGCGATCAAATATTTTGGTATAAAGCGGATTCGCATCCGCCGTTTAAATTGGGTTCTAAAGAATTCTGGGATTATTCTAAAGATCTAGATTCAGATGATGAAGCTCCATATGATCCAAATAATTCAAGAAAACGCAATTCTGGACCTAGTATTAGTGTGAAAAAAGCTAACAAACGATAACTATAAAAAATTGAATTATATAAAAAATACTAATTTTATTATAAATATAATAATAATAATAAAATTATATATGGCGATACTTGTACGTTACAGACCAGTAGACGAAGAAAATTATAATATCATTAAATATAAATTATTTTGCATAGTTTTTGCCTTTTTTACAATAATTATGTCATCAACATTTATGGTTTTATGTATAAAACGACGTTATGGAGAATATGATGGATTATTCTTTCCTGGTGTTTGTGAAAGCTGGTGGGATAGTGACACTGATTTACCTGTACCTGCTTCATTCCCAACGAACACTGTAAAATGTGGTCCTAAAAAAATAGTTTATAAATATATTAACTCTACCTCTGTATTTTCAGGGTATATTCAATATTGTTCATTTGAAGAAAAACCAACTCCATTTCCAACTCCTATATACGAACCTACTCCTATTCCTACTTTTCCATATAAACCAACTTCATTTCCAATCTATATATATAAACCTACTCATATTCCTACCATAATACAATATTAACAATATACCATAGCATTTTGAATTTCTTCTAATGATAAATTTATTGTGGAAACAAAATTTATATCTGATGAGTAGGTTGTTTTTAAATTACGAAGTCCACTCATAGCAGATAGCAAATGACTACGAATACGAGGTTCGCGATCAGCAATATTAATAGCACTTTTAATAACTTCATTTATTTTTTTTAATGTAATCATACGAGAATCTTGATTCCAAGTTCTACGAATAACACGAAATGGTCCGCGGGGTTGTATATTTGGTGTTTTTTGTGTATCGCCTAACCAACTCAAAGTATCACCTTGATTTAATTGTGATATCACCTCAAGCGTAAGAAGTATTGAATCTCTATCTAAATAATCATCTTCTTTATCAGCCATAATATATTCTAAAAATATTTATTTATTTTAAAAATTATCATCGAAAAAAGCTTCTCCGGCGTTAAACAAAAAACCCATAAAGAAATATCTCATCCAAGGCAATAATCCTATCATAAAAAGAAATGCACCAAGATATTGTTCTCTTTGCAAGTCCTCAAATGGTTTTGTATTCTCTTTATTATTTTTTACTATTAAATAATAACCTATTCCGCAAAAAAATAAAGAAAATAATCCAACTAACATAATTACTAATGTTCCCCCTAAAAACGCACCCCCAACACCAGCAAATGCAAATTTAAACACATTTGCTAATTCATTTTTATTTTTATTTTTTTTAGCCATATTTTTATATTATATATATATAATAATTTATTTTTCTTCACCTTTCATCTTTATATCCTTATCATCTTTTAATCTAACTTCCGATTTATCAAATAATTCTTTTTCTATATCAGCAACAGATACGTGACTTGATGTATTGTCTTGTGCTCTATACAATTCACCTTTTTCCGTTACATTTTGAGTTAATTTATTTCCTGTTTCTTTGGCAAGTTTTTTATTTTCTTCTATAGCATTTATTTTTGCAGATTTAACTCTTTCATCAAAATCATATTTAGCCTTATCTTCATTTTTATTTTTCTCGTGCATTAAATTATTCAATTCTTGTTCTAGATATTCTATACGATTTGTTTTATAAGCATCCGGATGCCAGGGCATCCACATACCAACCTGCCCAACATAAACATCATGTGATGGATCCATTTCTCTTAAATATTTACATCTTTCTTCTGCTTCTTCTTGTGTAGAAAATGATCCACGGACCTTGATCCCTCTTACGTTCGTCTGAAACGCATGTTCAATATTAAATTCGTTTTCTAATCTCTCTTCGTTTTCTTGAATAAAAGATTTATAATCATCATTACAATTATAATTTTTTAAATTATCACTTTCTTCTTTAACAAATAATGTAAAATCTGACATAAGTGAATTTTCATCTATTTTGTATTTATAACATATAAATTTCATAAATTCTGTAAATTTCTCCATAGATTTTGTATAATCCCACGTATTAAGAAACTTTTCAAAAAAATATAATTCTTTATTTTTTAAAATTTGTTCTGGCGATAAAAATGATAAACAAGTAAATTTTTGACTAGATATTAGAGGGTCCTCTCCTAATAAATCTTCTTTAAACGATGACATTATATAAAATTAAATAGAATCTATTTATATGTGTTTTTTATATAAAATAATTTGTACTATATTTTTTTCTATATATAGATATATATATAAAATGATTGGAGGAGATTTAGGAGATTTAATTAGACGCGCAATTAAATACATGATTGAAGGTCTTGTAGTAGGCGCAGTAGCCTATGTTGTTCCACGCAAAACTTTAAATTTAGATGAAATATTAACATTAGCTTTAGTTGCTGCATGCACATTTTCTATCCTTGATACCTTTGTTCCTGCTATGGGAAGTTCTGTACGTTCGGGTGCTGGTTTCGGTATTGGTGCCAATCTTGTAGGATTCCCTTTCATGGGTTGAATATTTTAAAATATATAATTTAGTTTAATATTTGTAAGTATTGTATTAATAATATTATTAATATAAACTATAAAATTATTTAATATAATCATATAATTTACACCCTTGAAACTTTAAAATGGTACAAATATAATTTATATAGATAATTAAATGGTTTCTGAATAACATTTAATTTCATTTTATTTAATATAGATATTAATTGCGATGACCCGCAGCTACCTATTTTAATAACTGCTATCTGCATATTATATTTTAATTAATATTTTAATAATTTAAAAAAAAACGAAACTATTAAATTTCCAAAAAGTTAAAAAATGTGTATTATTTTGTCCCATTTTAAAGTTTCAATGGTTTAAAATATAACAAAAAATATTAATTTAATTTAATTTTATTTTTATTGTAAAAATATAATATTAGATGATAAGTAATAATAGAAATAGGTATCGTAGTATCATATAATAAATGACCACCATAATATTTAATAAATGAATCACAAAATAAAGCTTCCACCCATCCTACTAATGTAATTGGTAAATGTACAATAAATGCTTTAATATCATAATATATATCTTTATCTTCAAGATGATATTCAGAAATAGCAGCTGTTAACATTAAAATAGTTTGAACATATGTAAAACTATGATTTATGGGAACAACAACAGATAAAGTTACCGTATGGATAATTGAATTTATTGCCCAATATTTACGTGTACCATTTAAATATGCCGCTTTAATTAAATAATACCAAAACAAATATAACATAAGCATTGATGTACTTTTATTTACAAAATTATTAAGAGTTAATATAAGAGGTTTATTAGAAAAATTTTTTGAATTAAATGCCAAATTTAAATGCCCCAATCCATGCGAAAATACAGCAACTATATTGGCTTTAACTGGTTCTAATAATTTTTTATTATTAACTGTATTTGAATCTACGGGTATATTATTATACATATAGTATAAAATAGTAGTAAATATTGTATCTGAATAAAAAGCCAATGCATGACTTTGTAAAAAAATGGACTTATCTTTATTAGACACACAAAAACCATCCTCTAAAAAAGATTTAGAAAAAGTATTAGTAAAAGCCTGTGTACATAAAAAAGATAAATTATTTATAACTACAATACCATTTACAATATCACCAAATCTCATATAATTTAAATAAAACAATTATTATTTAAACTATAAAAAAAATATTATTATTTATAAGTTATATATATATTAATGGGTGATATAGATGTAGAAAAAATAGCAAATCATTATGTAAAAAGATGGCTGGATTATAAGGGTGAGGCTGGACACAATAAATTACTAGCTGGATTAAAAAAATATGTAAAAGATATTGATGATAATAATTGCAAAGTGGTTGGTATTGATGTTGGTTGTTGTGTTGGTGATTATATAAAAAATATTTATGATATTTGTACGGAACAAAATAAACAAATATTATGTTTTGAACCTAATCCATTAAATATTTTAAAATTAGAAAAAAAAATAAATAAAAATAACAATATAAAATTATTTAAACATTGTGCTTCAAATGAAACAACAATATGTGCTCTTGAAAATTGTTATGGATGTACAAAATTGAATCAACGGAATAAAATAGGAAATAAAATGGCTGGACTAAGAGGTGGGGGTGAATTTATATGCAATGTTGAGGTAAAAAAATTAGATGATGTTTTAGATGCTGAATTTAAAAATGAAAATATTATAATTAAAATTATAAAAATAGATACTGAAGGTAATGATACTAATGTAATTAAAGGATTTGCAAAATATTTACCAAAAACAAAATATATTATATTTGAATGCAGTCATTTATTAGATACACACCAAGGTCCAGGAATTGAAAATCCTATGAAAGATATAGTAGATTTTTTATCAAATAATGGATTTGATACATATAGAATAGGAAAAAAAAAATTATTTAAAGTTAATGATGAATATTGGCACCCTATTTATGAGTCTAAAAAATTTTATTCAAATTGTTTTTCGTTAAATAAAAACGATAATATTATACATGAATTAATAAATGAAGATTTCAGTTATAAATATTAATTAATAGATTTTAACAAATGTATAAATATTGGTGATGGTTTTTCTAGTGATGAATAAAATTCGGGATGGTATTGACATCCTAAATAAAATATATTATTACTATCTTCAACAAGATCTATACAACTGTCACTACAACTTATACCACTAAAATTTATTACTTTATATAATTCGTCTATATACATTGGATTAACTTCATATCTATGACGATGTCTCTCTATTATTTTGTCCTTATTATATATTCTATATGCTAATGTATTAACTTCATTATCATCACGATTTTTTACTATATGTGTAAAATGACTACCTAATTTCATAGTACCTCCTAACTCCGTATCATCTTTAATAATTGTAACAACTGGATGTTTTGTATTTGCATTAAATTCTGTACTATTACAATCATTTCCATATATTTGCCTCGCTGCTTCGATTATCATTATATGCATACCTAAACATATTCCCAAAATAGGTTTGTTAGTGTTTCTACAATATTTAGCTACTTCTATCATTCCTTCTATTCCTCTATCACCAAAACCACCTGGTATAATTATTGCATCATATATCTGTAATTTACTTACATTTTCTTTATTTATTTCGTCACTTGACGCTAATTTTACTATAACTTTATATTTGCAATAATATGCAGCATGTTCTAATGCTCTTATTATTGATAAATATGCATCTTGAGATTTTGTATATTTACCCACTATACAAACTGTAACATGTTTTATTACACTTAAACATACATTTTTATAATCCTTAAATAAAGTTAAAAAATTATATCCATTAAAACATGTAGGAATTAAAATTTTTTTATCAAATTTTAAAGCCTTACATATTTTTCTACCTACATCTTGATCATCAAATATTAATGGCACATCATATATTGTTTCTACATTAGTATTTGATATGATATTTTCTCGTGATACTTGACAATACATGCTTAATTTTTCTTTTGTAGGTTCATCTATAGCAACATTACTTCTTATAATCAACATATTTGGAGATAATCCTAATTGTCTTAAATCTTTTACACTATTTTGTGTTGGTTTCGTTTTAAATTCATCATTTTTACCTATTAATGGAACTAAACTAACATGTACAAATAACATATCATCACGCTTATTATAAGCCATTTGCCGCAATGCCTCAATGAACGGCATACTTTCTATATCCCCTACTGTACCACCTACTTCCACGATACACACATCAATTTCTCTTCCATTAATTTTTGTATGTGCTGCCTCCTCTATAGAATATTGTATTTTATCGGTTATATGAGGTATTATTTGTACTGTTTTTCCAAGATATTTACCCTCGCGTTCATCTTCAATAACGGATTTGTATATTTTACCTGTAGTAATATTGTGTTTATGTGTCAAAGAAATATTTAAAAATCGTTCATAATTACCTAAATCCAAATCGGTTTCCGTTCCATCTTGTAGGACAAATACTTCACCATGTTCGTATGGCGACATTGTACCAGCATCAATATTGAGGTAGGGGTCTATTTTAATCATCGCAACATTCAATCCAACACATTTTAATAAAACACCAATTGATGATGCTGTTATACCTTTACCTAATCCTGAAATAACACCTCCTGTCACTATTATATATTTCATATTTAATTTCATTATGGTATTAATTTTATATTATTTATTTATTTGTATGAATAATATATCACTAAATACTAGTACCTTATTTAATGAAAGTTATGGAAAATATGATTTTATCACTCATGAACGTGAATTGTCAAAATGTTTATAAACGATTGTATCTATGTAATATTACAAAGAGTAATTATATTCTGGGAACAAAGAAAACTTATATTCGGGAAGTTTGTTAAAATTCAAATATGTGAAAATTTCATTTTTTTCATTATGTATATCTTTGTAAATATTCATGTAAGTTTCGTGATTAGGTATTTCTCCACAAATAGCAGTTATTGCAGATAATTCAGCGGATGCTAAATATACATCAGCACCCTTACCTAATCGGTTTGGGAAATTTCTGGTTGACGTTGATAATACTTTTGCATTATCATTTACACGGGCTTGATTCCCCATACATAATGAACAACCGGGCATTTCTAATTCTACACCGGCCTTTTTGTATATATCGTAAAATCCTTCATCTTGTAATTTTTTTTCGTCCATTTTTGTAGGCGGTGCCATCCACAATTTGCTTTTAAGTGATTGATTATCTATATTATATCCTAAAAGTTTACCAGCTGCTCTGAAATGCCCAATATTTGTCATACAACTGCCTATGAAGACTTCGTCTATTTTGTTACCAGTCACTTCTGATAATAGAACTGCTTTATCAGGGTCATTAGGAGCACATAAGATAGGTTCTTTAATGTCATTAAGATTAATTTCTATAACCTCTGAATATTGTGCGTTTCTATCAGCACACATTAGATTGGGATTTGTCAACCATTCTTGCATTTTGCCTATTCTACGGGCTATAGTTTTTTTATCATTATAATCTTGTTTTATCATCCATTCTAATAGTGCAATATTAGATTGTATATATTCAATAACAGGTTCTTTGTCGAGTTTTATTGTGCAACCGGCAGCCGATCTTTCTGCCGATGCATCTGATAATTCAAACGCTTGTTCACAAGTGATGTCACTTAATCCTTCAATTTCTAAAATTTTACCATTGAAAATATTTATTTTATTTTTCTTACTAGTAGTTAGTAATCCCTTTTGTATAGCATAGTATGGTATAGCATGCACTAAATCTCTTATGGTTATACCTGGTTGCATTTCACCTTTAAATTTCACCAATACAGATTCTGGCATATCTAATGGCATTATACCAGTAGCTGCCGCAAATGCAACAAGTCCAGACCCTGCTGGAAATGATATACCAATAGGAAACCGTGTATGGGAATCCCCACCTGTCCCCACTGTATCGGGTAATAACATTCTATTTAACCAACTATGAATTATACCATCACCTGGTTTAAGACTTATTCCTCCGCGTGTATTCATAAATTGTGGTAATGTTTTATGTGTTAATAGATCTACGTCTTTTGGATACGCCGCTGTGTGGCAAAATGATTGCATAACTAAATCAGAAGAAAATCCTAAACACGCCAAATCTTTTAATTCATCACGAGTCATTGGACCTGTTGTATCTTGGGACCCTACACTGGTTACCACTGGTTCGCAATAGGTACCTGGTAGTACACCAACATTTTTAGGAAGTCCACATGCCTTTCCTACTATTTTTTGAGCAAGTGTGTATCCTTGGTCTATGTTAGAATCAATAATTTTATTTTGTCTGAATATAGTTATATTTTTTTTTAAATAAGATTGAGCTTTGTTTGTAAGCTCTTTGCCTATAATTAGGTTAATACGCCCACCAGCACGAACATTATCTAATAAAGTATGTGATTTTAATTGAAAATTATTTATAAAAGTATCACTTTTATGATTCCATGTTTCTCCGATGTACGGATAAATTGTTATCAAATCTCCCATATGTAAGTCATTTACATCCATTTCTATTGGAAATGAACCACTATCTTCCATTGTATTATAAAATATAGGGGCTATTTTTCCCCCAATAGTGATGCCACCTGTTTTTTTATTAGGTACAAATGGAATATTCTCTCCAAAATGCCAAAGTAAACTATTTGTAGCACTTTTTCTACTTGAACCAGTACCTACAATATCTCCTACAAAGGCTACTGGATAGCCTTGCTCTTTTATTTTATTTATTTGTTTAATTGGTCCAATTTCAAATGGTATATCAGGATTTATATTTTCACGTGGAACTTTTAACATAGCTAAAGAATGTAAAGGAATATCGGGCCTACTCCAAGCATCCTGGGCCGGTGAAAGATCATCAGTATTTATTTCTCCAGGAACCTTGAATACAGAAAATGTTATTTCTTCTGGAACTTCTGGTTTACATGTAAACCACGTCCCTTCAGCC
>Ga0160422_10002934_pt1 | contig 10586 bp, 10 predicted proteins | sample Fk160mmetaG_FD_108192 | JGI IMG/M metagenome (GOLD analysis project Ga0160422, IMG submission 108192) | Marine microbial communities from the Central Pacific Ocean - Fk160115 60m metaG | ecosystem: Environmental > Aquatic > Marine > Oceanic > Photic zone | place: The Central Pacific Ocean... | reverse complement strand
GCTATCTGAGTAAACACATTCGCTTTTCGTTAGGCGAAGGCGAAATCGAGGGTCTGCGCCTGTTTTACGCCAAGGCATATCAGCACGATCTAATAGATTCGGTGCCGCATTTAGATTTTTTCTCATAGGGTAGATATGAGTATTTTACGGTCAATTCACACTTACGGGCGCATGGTCAAGTTTTCGCACAGTATATTTGCGTTGCCCTTCGCTCTAAGCGGAGCTGCGCTAGCTACTGCCCAGAGTGGAATAGGCGGGGTTCAGCTAGCTTGGATTGTCGTCGCCATGGTTGGTGCTCGCAGTGCGGCCATGGGATTTAATCGACTCGTTGACCGCCATATTGACGCCGATAATCCGCGAACGGCTAAGCGCGAGTTGCCGATTGGGCAGGTGTCTCTGGCTTCGGTGCGTTTCCTAATCGTGATTTCAAGTAGCGCTTTGGTCCTAGCGGCATGGCAGCTAAATTCTCTGTGTTTATACCTGTCTCCGCTCGTTTTGGCGGTGCTCTTTTTCTATTCTCTTACCAAGCGTTTTACCTGGGCATCTCACTTCGTGTTAGGGCTGAGTTTAGGCGGGGCACCGCTAGGGGCATGGATCGCCGTGACAGGGGCGGTTGCTTGGACGCCAGCGATGCTGTCGATGGCTGTGCTCACGTGGGTTGCTGGATTTGATATCATTTACTCCTGTCAAGACCGCGATTACGATTTGCGTGCGGGCTTGCACTCCATTCCGGCGCGCTTTGGGATGGAAGGAGCGCTGCGGATCGCACGGCTACTCCACGTGGCATCCGTTGGGCTTATGATTCTTTTGGGATGGCACGCTGAAATGGGTATAATATACGTGCTGGGTGTGTTGGTGATTGCTGGCTTGTTGGTGTGGGAACATCGACTCGTGCGGCCGGATGACTTGGCGCGCGTCAACATGGCATTTTTGAACTTGAATGCGATTATTAGCGTCGTTTTTTTGGCCTGCACTGTGATTGATCTACTCGTGCTCGGCGACGTACAGACGCTGAATCTGGGGAAAGAAGTTATCCGGTGAAAGATATTGTCGTTGCAGTTACGGGAGCTAGCGGAGCCCTTTATGCCGGACGTCTATTGCGCACTCTGTTGCTCGATGGGCATGGCGTCCATTTGGTGCTGTCAAGGTATGGTCGCTACTTACTGCGTGAAGAGTTGGGTTATCGCCCGGATCAGGAGACGCTAACGGAGTTTCTCATTCGCCTTTACGGTGAGGAAATAACAGCGGGTACGTTGCGCGAATATTCCGTTGCCGATCAATCTAGTGCGATCGCTAGTGGGTCGTTTGATACGGACGGGATGGTGATTGTGCCTTGCTCTATTAAGACCCTGTCGGGGATCGCAAACGGGCATGCTGAAAATTTAGTTGAAAGGGCCGCTGATGTGGTGCTCAAAGAGCGTCGTCGGCTGATTTTGGTCGTGCGTGAAACGCCTCTTAACTTGATACACCTACGGAATATGACTGCTGTTACCGAAGCCGGGGGCGTTGTATTGCCAGCTATGCCAGCTTTTTATCAGCAGCCTAAGACATTCGATGATCTCGGTGATTTTATTGCCGGACGTATCTGTAGCCTACTTGGAATCCAGCACGCACTTTTTCCTCGCTGGACCGGTTCTAAGGCATCAAGCAAACGATAAAAAAGCAGCACCGACCTATCCGGGGAGCGGAAGGCCGGCGCTTGGCTTACATCGACCTGCCCGGGGAGCGGGAGGCCGATGTAGGGAGAGACTACGACCTATCCGGGGAGCGGTAGGCCGTAGTCTCTACAGTTCTTTATGGGGCAACTGGCAAAGTGAATTGTGCCCATACCACCGTGTTTGTCTCTTTTTTGCCGAGCAGACTGCTGTGCGTAGCTATCTCGATCAGTAAACCGCTTAGGCTGCCAAATAGAAGAAACAGGAGAAACAGGCGGAAACGATTTATGCGGTTTGGTCTGAGGTCACTCATTTGTTTACTATTCGATGCTGTTTGTGGCACCCGAAGGCCATCTGCGTGAGGAGCGGCAGACAGCCTCCGGGTTTCCAAGTAAAAGGACTATTTGCTTCTGTCCGGTTCACGGCAATGTCTGTACCAGAACCTAGTTGCAGAATAGCTTTTATTTTTTAAAATGTTGATATAAAACGACTTGTGGCAAAAAATAAATTCAAAAAAACTACATGATACCACGTAATTTTTTATGAGATTAATTTCTCGATATAGCGGTATACAACGGTAGGAGCACAAGATGTGGATGTAGTTCACTCCGAACGGGTGGTCCAGAGGGGAAAAAATGAACATAGTGAGAGAAAAAAATTCCCTGTGTTCGCATAAATAACGTGTAAGAAGGTAAAAAAGCAGGAAAAGTGCTTCTCTGAGGGCTCGATTGATTAGATTGCGTGGGAAAAATATGCTTCTAAGTTAGGCGTTGTACTTTGTTTCGGTAGAATGGACGAGGCAACATACCGTTGAGTTGGGTGCCTTCTTCCTCAATCATGGCGCGACAGATCGGCCAGATTCCGTGTCTGCATATCACCTCGCCGCGCTGTGCAAGGGGTTTCTCGAGAACTAGGCGCTCTCCTCTAAACAGTGCGCATACGCTGTCCCAGTTTAAGTCAACGCACCGTTCTATCGCTCGATGTCCCCAGAGTGATACGGCCTGCTGCGTAAAGTAGCAGTGCGTCTTGTGGCGTCGTCCAAAGCGCATGCCTGCGCGCACGAAAAAGGGCAGATTATTCTCTATGCTGTCGCTCGCTGCTGGCTGCATGATTAGATGTCGACCGCGACTGGCCACTACTTGATCGGCTGTGCGAGGTATGGAAAAATCCCAGAGGCGCTCAAAGGTCTGACAGGCTTCCACCGCAGAGGGATCGTCTGCCGCGCTGCATAGCCACTGTGCTGCGTCTGATTCAACCCGAGGCCACTGGGTGGAAGACTGTTTGCCCAAGCATGCGACAAAGGCGCCTTCGGTGTCGTAGAGGTGAGGCCAGATGCGTACGGCGTGGCGTAGTGAGTCGGGTAAGCCTGTGCGGATCGATTCGGCTAAGGGAGATGTTTCTATACTGGAAATCGGTAAGACAGAAGCGGATTCGCTGTAGCGGGTTAACAGCGCCATGAGAACGTGTTCGTTTTCTTCTAGGGACAGTGAGCAAGTCGAGTAGACGAGAGTGCCACCTGGGCGAAGCATGTGGAAAGCGGCCCGCAATAGGCCAGTCTGCGTCTGAGCCTGTCGCTGCGCATCTTCTGGGGACCAGTAGCGCAGCATGCTCAAATCTTTACGCACAATGCCGTCACCGCTACACGGGGCATCTACGAGTATACGATCAAAGAAATTGTGGAAGTAGCGGGCTAATAAGGTGCCTTGGGCTTGAGTTATGACCGCATTGCCCACGCCGCAGCGCTCCAAGTTGCCAACCAAGGCTGGGAGACGCTTCTTGCTCATCTCGTTGGCAACGAGCAGGCCGCTGTTGTTCATATGGGCGGCCAGTTGAGTTGTCTTTCCCCCCGGAGCTGCACACAAGTCGAGCACGCGTTCGCCTGGCTGAGGAGCCAAGGTTTCTACAGCAAACATCGGTGCTTTGGCCTGCAAGTAGTAGGCGCCGATGGCGTGTTCTATGGTGTAGCTGAGTCGATTTTCATCCGCTGGAAATACGTAGCCTTCAGAACACCACGGAACGGGTTGGGCCCGTTCTGATAGGGATTCCGAAAGCGACTGACTGCCCGCTATTAGCGGGTTGAGTCGGAGCGAAGGCGGGGGCGGCGTGCGCGAACATGCTTCGAATGCGCGCCGCTGTGCCGCATCGGGGAGGAGTCGACCCAAATGATCCAACAGTTCCTGTAGGCGATTTTCGCCCTTTTCTTTGCGTGCTAGGGATGCAGTATCTTTATTCATGGACTTAGAAAGTCAACAGATACGCACTTCATGGCAAGGAAATGGACGAGAAGCTCTTTTACATCGTTAGCGATTTGCATTTGGGAAATGCCTACTTTCACCAACATGCCTTTGATAACTGGCTGCAAACCCTTCCAGAAAAGGCAACGCTCATTCTCAACGGCGATGTAATTGACGATCCTGACCTTCCGTTGTCCAATGCGCATGAGCAGACCTTGCATAGGATTGTTGCTGAATCACATCAGCGTAGAGTCATTTGGGTATACGGCAATCACGACGCCGATTTTAACATGGTTGATTCGGGTGAGATCGAGTTTGTTAGCGAATGGGCTATTGAAAAGCGATTGCATATTGTCCACGGTAATAATTTAGATGATCTAATGCCCCGTCACGGTCTTTTTAAATGGGTATTTCGCCATATACACCACCTCTTTGTCGCCTTAGGTTTACGCGATATGCACGTGGCTGAATATGCAAAGAAATGGGGCCTGATATACCGCGTGCTCAATGAGCGCGTTGCACGCAATGCGGTGCGCGTGATTGAGCATGCGGGGATTGAAGCGATTACTTGCGGTCATACGCATGCGGCGATGGATGTAGAGCGGGGCGGAAAGCGTTATATCAACACAGGTGCGTGGACCGAGCGGCCTCTCCACTACATACGTGTTAATACGAAGTCTATTGAGTTATTTGTGTATAGAGGCGATGAGCGCAGTGTTTAAACGCGCAATGGGTTGGCTAGGCTGCCTGTTTTTGAGTAGTTGGTCGAGCGTACCGGCAGAGCCCTTAGATTGGCCTTTGTCTATTGGTCCAGTGCTATCCTCTTCTTTTGGTGAATCGCGCTCCGCGTCCTTTCATATGGGTATAGACTTTAAAACGTGGGGGCGCACCGGTTACGAAGTGCGGGCGGTTGATGAGGGCTATATCTTGCGCGTTCGAACCTCGCCATGGGGCTATGGCCGCGCTGTTTATCAGCGTCTGGCGGACGGCCGGACGGCCGTTTATGCCCACTTATCTGCCTTTGTGGGTCCGGCGCGGGAACGCGTTGAGGTAGCTCAGCGCACGGCGCAGCGCTACAGCGTGGATCTTTGGTTTAAGCCTGGGGAAATGCCTGTCCGGCGCGGCGATGTAATTGCCCTAAGCGGAGAGAGTGGCGCTGGTCCTCCACACCTCCATTTTGAGTTACGAGACGAGTATAATAGGCCGATTAATCCATTGCTGAAAGACTACGCGGTTGACGATACGACGCCTCCTGTTATTAGGCGCATCGGCTTGGTGCCCATGGACGGCACGAGCCGTATCAATGGGCGGAATGTGACGACTAGTTTCGCGCTGCGCTGGAGCGAAGAGGAAGAGGCCTTCATAGCTGCGGATACCGTGCACATATACGGTTCTATCGGGGCGGCAGTGCAGGTCTGGGACAGGGCTGATGGCGCAAATAACAAGCTGGCTCCCCATCAGTTGAGCATGCGTATTAATGGCTTGGACGTTGCGTCTATTTCCTACGATCAGATATCCTATGCCAATAGACATCAAGTCCATTTAGATCGGCTCTATATCAATTACCTAGGTGGAAGAGGGCGCTTTCACACGTTGTTTAAACCCACTGGCAGTCGGCTGGATTTTTACCACATGTCGGGAGATGGCTTGATACGAACTTCTGCCGGCGCAGACGCTGGTGCCCTTGGTGAAGGCGTACACGATATGGAGGTTATGGCCTCTGATCGTTTCGGTAATCGCAGTCGAGCCCGTATGGCGGTGAGGGTAAATGACGTGCCGATGTTCCATGCCGCAACAGTCAAGCAGATATCGGGTCGGTGGATGCTAGAGGCGGAAGTGTCAGATCGAGACGATGTCTTGTTGGATGGTGTGCTGTATCGCTGGCAGCAAAATGGATGGGAACGTTTGAGCGCATCCAGGCTGGCGGTTGGCCAGCAGCTCAACTGGGATGGAGGAGATAGAGACGCCCTGTGGAAAATGCAAGTGCGCGATGCAAAGGGGGGACTTGATTCACTCCTGCTGAACGTGCCAGTTCCAACGACTACAGAAACCGGACTGCGCTTAGAGCGCACGGTGCACGGCAGTTGGGTTGTGCTGCGCCTTCTGTTTGATTCACCCATTACCCAACAGCCCAAGGTGCTGATGGGTAATGCGGTTTTTTGGCCCCGTCAAGTTGCTGCTCAAGCATTTGAGTATGTCTTACCTTTGGGCTCTACCGACGACGATAGAGCCGCAGATGCCGTCGCGGTAATACGTGACGAACGCTGGCCTCTTAAACTGGCGCAGGTGGCCGTGCGGCCCGGACAGACGCGGCGCGTGGAATTGGCCAACGGAGAAGTAGCGCTGGACTTTGCTGCAAACAGCGTGTACGAAATTATTTTTCCGCAGGTCGAGTCTTTTATTCCCGAACCCTCGGAAAATCTATCTGCGATTGACGTGGGATATGATCTTGGCCCGAGCGGCACACCCTTTGACGTGCGCGTCGGAGTTTGGTTGCGTTGTCCTCCGGGTTTGTGCGAAAATTCTCAGGTCGGCTTGTATAGAGAGGTGCGTGCGGGTCAGTGGGCGCTAGTCGGGACCGAGCGCGAGGGAAATTATATTGGCTCGGCGCTTCGGCGCTTTGGACGTTTTGCGCTCATGCGCGATGGGCAGCCTCCCCAAGTCGACACCTTCTACCCACTACCGTCAGCTAAGACGAGAGAGCGCCGTCCCGAATTGCGTGCGCGCATTCAGGACGCAGGCAGTGGAATCGGGCGTGAGGAAGATATACAGGTGGAGTTAAACGGACGGCGCCTCGTTGCCGAATACGATCCCGAGGCCAAGACGGTGCGGGCCTCGCCGTATGAAGACCTGCCGCTCGGTGCGCACCAATGGACGGTTTCCGTGCGCGATATGGGGGGCAACGAACGCCGGGTAAACTGCGCTTTCAGCGTAGTTAAATAATGAGCTTTAGTATGACCTGCCGATTTAATCAAAGTGGGCAGCTACTTGTTGTCCCAGCGCGATAATCTCCTGGCTGCTGTTGGCTTGCGGCTGTGAGCGTACGGCCGGTTGACCGCGGTCGGCACTTTCGCGGAGCGCTGTGTCGAGTGGAATAGACCGAAGAAAGGGAATTGACAGTAGCCCAGCTGTCTGCCATCCGCCTCCCTCGCCAAAGAACGGTGTCTGATGACCGCACTGATCGCAGCTAAAGGTGCTCATATTTTCCACCAAGCCAAGCAGCGGCACCTCGGTTTGCCGAAACATCTCTACGCCGCGCCGCACATCCTCAAGGGCAATCGCCGATGGCGTGGTCACAATGAGAGCGCCGGTTAAGGGTGCAGACTGCGTTAGCGTAATTTGCACGTCGCCTGTTCCTGGTGGCAGGTCTAAAAGGACCATGTCGAGCTCGCCCCAGTCAGTACTAAACAGAAACTGGTTGATCATTTTAGCCAACATAGGGCCGCGCCAGATGACTGGAACGCCCGTCTCAATCAGTAGTCCCATGGAGAGGAACTTTATACCGTGTGCCTCTATTGGTTGAATGCGACCGCTCTGTGGGTCGGCCTGAGGACGTTCATGGACGCCGAGCATGCCTGGTATGTTGGGACCGTAGATGTCGGCATCGAGTAAGCCAATGCGCAGCCCTCTCTCTGCGAGTGCCACAGCGAGGTTGGCGCTGAGCGTTGATTTACCAACTCCCCCCTTGCCGCTCGATACGGCAAGCATATCTTTTATGCCAGGGATTGCCTGACGATCGTGCGTTTGTCCTTGCGTCACGTTTTCGGTCTTTCAATTGATGTTTCGCTAACGATAATAGTGGATCGCGTGTGCCACGGCAAGGCTTGGGTCCTCGCCTCCGGGAGATCAAAATGATGGGTTGGTTATTGCTATCAACGCTGCTGATATACACTGGATGTACAAACGTAAATCAGATGTATCAGCAGTATCAAGATGGCGACGAGGCACAGTTTGAACGCATCTTAGAAATTGTCTCACGGCCTGATTATCCCTATGCTACACGGCGCAAGGCTGCACAGATTCTCGGACATATTGGCGATCCGCGCGCTGTGCCCGTATTGCGTAACGCGCTGCACGACTATGGGCAACGCACTACGCTTAAGCAGGACATAGTGCATTCGCTGGCGTCCATCGGCGATACGAGTGTGGTTGTCGATATTGGACGTTTGTTGGATCGATCGCTCAATACGGCCGATTCTGATATTCGAATGGCGGCTGTTACTGCACTAGGCCAACTGGGATGCGATAAATCGGCCGAGATTCTGATCAATGCGCTGCGTTACTACGACCTGCTCATGGTGCGCGATGAACAGCGCTCGTTTCGTGGTGTATTTACAGGCGAGGAACAGACCTTCCCTTTTGCTCCGGGAATGACGGATTCTCTGGGCAGATCTCAGCGCGGCTTTGCCAACCCTAGTATGGGAGGGTTGCTGGGCGAAGAGCAATATCCGCGCATGAGCATGTTTGGTACTCAGATAGATCCTGGCGAAATGCAGTATAATCCTACGCCAGAAGAGCGTGAAAATACGCACGCTGCGCTCGTGAGTATGGGGGAAGAAGCCGTGCCAGCTATAGAGCGATTTGTTACGCAGATGGATATGACCCTGACGCTGAGACAGGAATTGCTGGCAATTGTGAGCGAGATAAATGGGGTGCTTCCAACTGACTTGGAATGAAGTTGACAAAAGTAGATGCTCGTCATATAATTGGCCCGTCTTCGTGCTCAAAGAATGCTTCTAAGCGTTGAATTTTCAAGGTTTTTTTGGATATGAACAACGACATAAGATCCGCGTTGGGCGACTGGGAATACGCTCCAAGCGAACTGCGCGTTCGCAAGATAGAAGGGCGCGATGGGCGTGCGAAAATTCAGGTTCGCATGGACCTAGGTATTATGCAGTTAGAATGGGATGGGCGCCCAGATGGGATGCGGCCCAAGGGATGTGCCTCCCTGCTCGAGTATTACCGAGGCAAGTTGGCGCGCAGCCAGCAGCAAGGAGGAGTGATTGAGTCCTTTACTTTATCGCGTGACGATTGCTGGGATCTGGCCCAAGAGGCGATGAAGTTCTACTGGCGCCGCATAAGCTTTTTCGAGCTCAAGGAGTATGCGCTTGCTGAGAAAGACGCGCGCCACAACCTGTCTATTTTAAACCTGTGCTACGAGTACGCTGAGGCCGAAGAAGATCGTCAGATGGCAGAACAGCACACGCCGTTCGTCACCGCGCATCGAATTCAGGCTCGCGTCCTCTCGCATTTGGACGGTGAAGAGCACAAGAAAGCGCTTGGCGTAATTCGCGGCGGCATTGTCGAAATTGAAGATTATCTGCGTCGGACCGGACGTTTCGACCAACTGGAAGAATGTCCGGAGCTGCACTTTTTGCGCGAATGGGAAACGGAAGTAGAGAGTGCACGCCCGATGAGCAAGCTTGAGCAGCTTCGCGAGGAACTGCGTTTGGCGGTTGAACGAGACCAGTTTGAGCGGGCAGCAGATCTGCGCGATCGACTGAGGGATTTAGAGCGTGAACAGGTGGGTCGGCAGGACTAACTCTTCGTCTGCGAGTGTGAAACAATAGGAAGCACTGGCCGGATGAATGCGGTTCTTCGGCCCTTTTTAGCTCAAAAACGACGGTGCTCTCTGGAACTCAGATCCATTATGCGTCGCCTGAGCTGTTACCGAAACGAGAGGAATATGGCCAAGAAAGTCGCGCTAAACAAAAGAGAACGCGAAAAGGTCAAGAAAGCTTTGTTGGAGCGTCGTGCCGCGCTGATGAGTGACATTGATGGGACGGAGCAGGAAATTGATGAGCTGCAGGATCCCAAGGCAGATGACCTGGATCGCGCTGTTGAGGCGGGCGCCATGGAGCTCTTAGTTGCGCTCGGAGATACAGAGCGTCGCGAATTAGAAGACGTGATTTTAGCCTTAGAGAAACTAGAAAACTCTTCGTATGGTCACTGCGAGGCCTGTGGGGGCTTTATCCCCAAACTACGACTGGAAGCTTTGCCAACCGCGCGATTATGTATTCCCTGCCAAGAAGCAGAAGAGCAAAACAAAATTCCATCCTATACAAGACAACGGCCTCGACGTCTTTACGGAGAAGACGAAGCTGAATTTTCTCACCCCCTCATGAAACAAGACGACGACAACTAGCTTATTTTTTTACTCTACAGCGTTGGCGAATGTGCTCAGGTCGGCCATAGTGGCTAGCCTTAGGTCTTTGAGGCGTCGCTGGTAGTCTATTATGGCACCCAGTTCGTCTATGCGCGACTGCGTCAGCTGATTCTGCGCATTCAGCAAATCTTGGCTTTGGGCAAGGCCCAGCTCAAAGCGACTCTGTTCTACTTCATACGTTCGTTTGGCCACCTTAAGACCAGCTTGACGTATGGCTATTTGCCGTTCGGCTTCTTTTATATTGCGCACTGCATCGCGCACCTGGCGTACGACCTGTTGTCGCTGGATTTCGCGCGTGATTTTACTCTGTTGTAGGGCAATGCGTGCCTGATTGAGATTGCTGCGTCGCGCACCGTTGTCGATTAGCGGCATTGTCACTTGGATGCCGACTCCCCACTGATTTCGTTCAAGCGTGCTGCTGATATCACCGATTTCGTCGCCGCGTCCGCGCAAGCTAATATTGGCGTTAAGCGTTGCATTGATGCCATTGCGACGGTGCGCGTCTTCTAAGTCGAGTCGTCGCAGCTTCTC
>Ga0160422_10002932_pt1 | contig 10590 bp, 8 predicted proteins | sample Fk160mmetaG_FD_108192 | JGI IMG/M metagenome (GOLD analysis project Ga0160422, IMG submission 108192) | Marine microbial communities from the Central Pacific Ocean - Fk160115 60m metaG | ecosystem: Environmental > Aquatic > Marine > Oceanic > Photic zone | place: The Central Pacific Ocean... | reverse complement strand
TCGGTCGCAAGCAAATGGGTAACCTTAGAGTGTACGGCGGTAATGAACATCCGCACGAAGCGCAGCGACCAGAAATACTAGATATTGCCGCAATGAATACAAAGAATAAGAGGTGAAAATGGCTGAAGAAGAGAATACAAATCCCGAATCTAGCGAGTCATCTGAAAATATTACAGCAACTAACAGTGAAGACGCGAACACAAATGCAGGGTTAGAGGCCTTAAGTGTTTTGAAGGAAGAGCCAGTTGCAGAGGCCCCTAGAGAACCCATCATCGATAAACACGGACGTTCTTATGCGACGGGCAAGCGAAAAAATGCAATAGCAAGGGTATGGATCAAGCCTGGTACTGGTAAGATCACAGTTAATGGTAGGGATGTGGAAACTTACTTTGCCAGACCTGTTCTGCGGATGATGATTGCACAACCATTTGACACAGCTGAGCGTAACGACTCTTATGATGTTACATGTACTGTTATTGGGGGGGGGCTCTCCGGACAAGCTGGGGCGGTTAGACATGGTATTTCAAAGGCGCTGACTTATTATGAACCGGGTCTAAGACCTGTGCTGAAAAAGGGTGGTTTTTTAACGAGAGACCCGCGTGTTGTAGAGCGTAAGAAATATGGGAAAGCTAAAGCGAGAAGAAGTTATCAGTTCTCGAAGCGCTAGACGAAATCTGTATTTTTTCCCTTAAAAACAGTCACCTAAATAATTTTGTGGCTGTTTTTTTGTGCTTAATCATCGTGGCTAAAAACTAACAAACGCCCACCTTGTTTACTGCTCGACGAGTAATTGTGGTGAGCATACCCCTGGCATATGCCGTACTATTAGGCCTCTCGATTGATTTATGGATGATAGACAGATATTTTTACAAAGATCTAGTTCTTATTTCAGCGCCAAAAATTAGTCACTAAATAATCAATACTTTATTAGATAGGTTGGCGATAAATTATTTACGTCAATAATATTACTGCAAAATCAAAAAGCATGTAATAATTTATGGAATGTTGCTATAGCTTAACAACTTTTGCATTGTGACTAAAACTTGGTGTTATAGAATATTCGGTTGAAGTTCGATAGGCGCTCAATCTTAGTGTTTGCTGCGCTTTGCGGCTTTTAGTTTAAAGTCATTAGTCAATAAAAATATGTAAAATCATGAAAAATATAGAAAGAGTTGTGTTATGAGGTTGAATGAAAAAGTAGCTATCGTGGTTGGAGCAGGCCAACAACCTGGAGAAACAATTGGAAATGGGCGAGCTACGGCCATTCGCTTTGCTGAAGAGGGCGCTAACGTTCTACTTGTAGATAAAAATGAAAAGTTGGCGCTAGAAACCCTGGATTTAATCGAAAATAAGGGGGGCACGGCTAAGGTTCAAATAGCCGATATTACAGATGAAGATGATTGCAAAAACATAGCAACAGCTTGCATGAATTACTTTGGGAAAATTGATATTCTCCACAATAACGTGGGCCGCTCGGAGGGAGATGCAGGAACGACTGACATGGATTCGAAAGTGTGGGATCAATTGATGGATATGAATTTGAAAGGCATGTTTATGACATGTAAGCATGTTTTGCCTATAATGCGGAAACAGAATACCGGATGTATCATCAATATATCCTCAATTGCGTCTATCTGTTCGCATAACAGTATAACCTATAAAACTGGAAAAGGCGCTGTGAATACAATGACGCACCATCTCGCGATGGAAAATGCCTCCTACGGCATTCGAGCAAATGCTATTTTACCTGGACTAATGGACACACCCATGGCTATTGAAAGGCGGGCGCGCGAGCAAAATGTACACAGAGATGAAGTACGTAATGCCCGAAATAATCGTGTTCCATTGTTAAAGAAAATGGGTACGGCTTGGGATGTTGCTAATGCCTCTGTGTTCTTAGCTTCTGAGGAAGCAAACTACATTACCGGACTAATTATGCCTGTTGATGGCGGATTGTCTGCTCACGTAGGAGGGGCATGAGCTAATTTTGATTCCATTTCGATAGGATCAAATCAGATGCTTTCTCTGCGATCATGATTGTAGGAGCGTTTGTATTTCCAGATGTAAGTGTGGGCATTATTGAAGCGTCAACAACTCTGAGGTTTCTAAAACCTTTAACAATAAGCTCTTCAGTTACAACTGCATTTTATCCTGGCCCATTTTGCAAGTTCCGACTGGGTGATAAGTAGTTTCGGCTGTTTCTTTTACCCACTCGAGCAAATCGTTGTCATCAATTACGTTTGGACCAGGAGCTAACTCCTTTCCCCTTATGTTTTGCATTGCTTCTGAGTTAACCCATTGGCGCACAATTTTCATACCAGAAACTAGTGTGTCTTTATCTATCTTGTTAGAAAGAAAGTTATATTGAATTTTTGGAGGCGCAGTGCTGCGTGATGATGCGATGTGAACGCTTCCGCAGCTTTCTGGCCGAAGAGAATGCACCGCCATTGTAAAACCACTAGCCTTGTCGAGAGAAACCCCGCTTTTTATCAAAAAAGGGTTTACCGATATCCCTAGGTCGGGAGCAGAAAGTCCCTCTCTGGATCTCACATAAGCCCGCATCGGCGCAGCGAGCATTGCAAGAAACCCTTTGCCAGTTGTCAAATACTTAGCTATCTCGAGCGCCATAGCAATCCCACGAGCTCTATCATTGTAGGTATAGCGTCCCTTCAGCGTGCTCCATTTCATTCGTGGAGCATAATGATCCCGGAGGTTCTCTCCTACGCCTGGTAGTGCCGACTTTACCTCAATGCCAGCTTTTTTTAAAACAGTCTCAGCTCCTATTCCGGATAGCTCCAACAATTGCGGTGAATTGATAGCGCCAGCGCTTATTATCACCTCGCATTTGCAGCGCATAATTACCGTCATGCCTTTTTTGGTTGTTTCGACACCCACACATTTATTATTTTGAATGATTAGTTTTTCAACGTATGTGTCAGTCAAAATGCGCAAATTTTTTCGTTTTTTAATAGGATACAGATAAGAAACAGCCGTACTTTGTCGTTTTCCTTTCCAGATTGTTGCTTGTGTCATTCCCACGCCATCCTGTTGCCCCGCATGGTAGTCGGGATTTCTCTGTATCCCAATCTCCTCTGCACCTTTGAACATTGCATCGTAGAAAGCATTACTCTCCATCGGATCGGTTACTATTAGGGGGCCGGTTTGTCCTCTGTATACAGAATTGGGTCCTTTATAGGTTTCCATTTTTTTAAAGTATGGGAGTACATCTTGGTAACTCCAGCCTTTATTTCCAAGCTGCGCCCAATGGTCGTAGTCCTGGCTTTGTCCTCTAACAAAAACCATTCCGTTAATAGAGCTTGAGCCTCCTAAAATTTTCCCTCTCGGTATCTCAATACTTCGAAAGCCGGTGCCTTCATCTGGTTCCGAAGAATAGAGCCAATTAACACTTGGGTTATTTATAAATTTTGCCAAACTTATGGGAATAGTACTTAAAACGTGAGAAGCACGACCAGCTTCAATAAGGGTAACTGAAAAACGACCATTTGCTGTCAGTCTGTTGGCTAATACAGCGCCCGCAGAACCACCACCTATGATAATGAAGTCCGAATAGTTCGTTAGCGCTTTTTTTGCGTCTGAGTTGTCTGTTTCGTCCATAACATTATGTTATAAGGTGGCACACTTATTGCTTTTATCAATGAATATTTTATATTATCTGAGATTAATGGTTTTGGCATCTCGGTATATTTCACTTGGATAGAGAAAGCTCTCTTTCAGGAGATAGGTATGAGTGCAGATAGTGAACACAGTGGAACAGAAAGCCTAGATGGGCACGACTCAATTACTAGCTTGCCATTATCGGCCTTTAATTTGGAAAATTCTTCTTTAAAATCCGCTACCCTCAGGAAAAATATTGCTTTAGAAACCGTGATCGATTTCACAAATTCTGTGCAGCAAGACATTGGGCTGATAACTCAAAAAGAATTAATGTTACATTTTGATCGTAACGAAGTTGGCGATGCTGACAAAAAAACACTTTCATCTCTGACCTCACTGCCTAGTTTTGATTGTTATACGCTAAAGGCAGCGTTAGCCCCTTTAAAAATTGAGGTTTTAGATGAAAATATTTTTAATCTTTCATCGAAAATGAAAACTACTTTGTTTCCGTTAATGAGCCGAATAACGCGTCCACTCATTCAATATCTATATTCTGATCAGAAATTTGGTGTGAGCGACACAGAAACGCTTTTAAAGCTGATTAAAAATACAGAGCCGTTAAGAGTAAGAGACCGATTAGAGATTATGGCTCAAAACATGTCTGTGTCTTTATCTAAACTTATAGAAAATCTAGAAGAATTTGGGGAATTGTTTTTATCAGTTTCATTCTTTGAAAACATAAATATTGAAGCTAGTTCAAAAATTGATCAAATGATCCTTTGGGCGGAGGATGGTGTTACAAACTCTAATTTGCGTAATGACCCTTCGGCTCAAAGTCAATTTTCGCAAGTTGAGCGAAGACTTGAATATATAAAAACAAACCTCCATGGTCGCTTCGATAATCTTGGTAGAATCACCCAAGTTGATTGGGAAGAATTTGGTGCAAGCGATTTCAAAACAGTAAAGAGAGAGATCCTCTCGCAACAGGCAAACTTAGCCATAGCTTTGTGTGGTATCATGGTAAAAGCTTTTGAATGGGAGAAGCAATTCCCAAGTGCTGGGGGTAGTCCTCAGCAATGTTTAGAATTTATATCGCAAGACCTAAATGTAGGGCTGGAAAACCTTACTAGAGCTTTGCCAGAAATTGAATAGTTTGATTTGTTGCATCCAAAATGGTTCTAGCTTTTACAAACTAAGTAACAGAGTAAAAATGGGTCAAATTTGGTTTAATTAGCAACGAACTATAGGTGTAATTAGCATGATGTGTTAAAAAATAGCGATTGCTATAGTTTATGGAGTGTTTCTTGTGAAAACTTATCCTATTCGGTGTTTGGGACAAAAACAATATCGGCGGGCAGTATTTTGTTTTAAAGTTACGATTGCATCGTCTTTCTTAAGTTTGGCAGGCTGTTCTCAATTACCAACACTTTCCTCACCTTTCGATTGGATAAAAACAAGCCAATCAATGGTTGAAAGAGCAGTAAGCGGTTTCATTGGAAAAAAAGATACTGGCAAGTCTATTCAATATCCAAAGCTTTCGAAGTTTCCCTCGCGCCCCACATTGTTGTCAACGAGTGAAGACAGAAAAAAAATAAGGAATGAACTTGTTTCTGATAAAAAGAATGCGAGTTACGTAGGTACAAAGTCTAAATTATGGCCTAACTCTATGCCATTTAAAACTAAGCCGGTTGCTCCAATTAAGACGGATGATAACGCCTCACAACCAAAAGTTTCAGGAAAAACAAGTCTTGTGCAGTCTCCAATTAGATCAACAAAAGCCATAGAAAAAACTACTCAATCAAAACAAGTTATTGCAAAAGTAAGCACTAATAGCGATCAGCAGCAAACTCCTTACCAATCTTCTGAGGTAAAAACTAAAAAGTTTAAGTTCAAGATGCCCATAAAAGTAGATGCTAAAAGGAGTAAAAAATCTCTCTTAAAATTTCAAATCGTCGATTCTGTATCAACAGTTAATAAGGGTGTGATTAATTTCGGCCATGGCTCGTTCCAATTGTCAGCCGCAGACCGAAGCTTTCTTTCAAAAATAGCATCGGAAGTAAAAAAAACCGGCGCATCAGTTCGGGTCGTCGGACATGCGTCTATGAGAACTAGAGACATGGACGAACTAAAACACACGCTTGCTAATTTTAATATTTCCGTAAAAAGAGCCGAAGCCGTAGCCTCCTTTTTAATATCAAGTGGCGTCAGAGCAGAGAAGTTGATTGTTGATGCTGTTGGGGATAGCCAACCTCTGAACTACGAAAGTATGCCATCGGAAGAACGTGCAAATCGCCGCGCAGAAATATTTATCTTAAAGTCATAAGATTAATATTAGTTGATTGACGCAACGATCGTCACAGGTTGAAAAACCTTATTAACAATATTTGGAAAAGTTTGAATGGCTAAAACAATTAACATTGCAGTTGCGGGATTAGGGACAGTTGGAGCTGAAACATATAGAATAATAAAAGAAGAAAGCGACTTCCTTAAAGCGCGCAGTTCTGCAGATTTTAATGTTGTCGCGGTATCGGCAAGAAGTAGAGATAAAAAAAGAACTATCGATTTGAGTGGAGCTGAATGGATCAGTGATTGCCGTGATATAGCAAATATTAAAGATATTGATGTGGTTATTGAGTTGGTGGGTGGCTCGGAAGGTGTTGCGAAAGAATTAGTCGAAAGTTCTATAGCAAACGGGAAATCGGTCATTACGGCTAACAAGGCGCTGGTAGCCACACACGGAAGTAATATCGGAGAACTAGTCGCAAAACACGACGTGATGTTTGGTTACGAGGCTGCAGTCGCCGGCGGTATTCCAATAATTAAAACAATTCGTGAGGGCTTGGCTTCCAATAAAATCAGTAGAATTTACGGTATACTCAACGGGACATGTAATTACATTCTCTCAGTAATGCGCGAAACTGGTCAAGAATTTGAGGATATTCTGGCTGATGCCCAGCGATTGGGTTACGCAGAGGCTGATCCCTCATTTGATGTAGATGGCGTAGATGCGGCACACAAATTAGCAATACTCTCGGCAATAGCCTTTCAAACTCCAATAAATTTTAGCGGCGTTTATGTCGAGGGAATAAGACTTATTTCGCCGGTTGATATCGATTTTGCCACAGAATTAGGTTACCGCATTAAGCTATTAGGTATAGGAGAACTGCTAGGTGATGGTTTACAGCAGCGGGTTCGACCATGTTTGGTGCCGGTAAATATACCAATAGCTCAAGTAGAAGACGTTTTTAACGCTGTTGCTGCTGAGGCGGACGGAGTAGGCACTTCACTTTCTTATGGTCGTGGGGCTGGCGCTGGTCCAACAAGTTCAGCGGTCCTCTCAGATCTTCTCGACTTTGCCAATAATCGTCGCACAAGCTTTTTAGGAACAGCAGACGGCGACCTTGTGGCGAGGCCTGTTCAAGAATTACAGAAGCTTTCAGGATCATATTACCTCAGACTTCAAGTCTTTGATCGACCAGGTGTTTTGGCAGACTTGACTGCTGTGTTTCGTGACAAAGGAGTGTCAGTCGAAGCATTACTTCAGCGAGGTAGAAACCCTGATGGTACCGTCCCTGTTGTTCTTACCACTCATGAAACATCAGAAGAAGCGGTTCAAAAATCTGTAGCTGAGTTTGAAAAACTCGAAAATGTTGTTGAAAAGCCCTGCATATTGCCAATTGAAAATTTCGCAGGATGATCGAAATAAGGTTTGAAAAGAGGCGTGCCAATGATCGAACACACTTTTGACGAGGAATTGATATTGGATCGTAATTTAGCACTCGAGGCTGTAAGGGTAACGGAGGCGGCAGCGTTATCTGCTTCGAAATTAATAGGACGGGGAGATGAAAAATCGGCGGATCAAGCCGCTGTGGACTCGATGCGCCATGCCTTAAATACGTTGGATATAGAGGGAACAGTTGTAATAGGTGAGGGCGAGCGAGATGAAGCGCCGATGTTGTATATTGGTGAGAATGTAGGTAAAGGTGGTCCAAAGATAGATATTGCTCTTGATCCATTGGAGGGAACAACTATCACAGCAAAGGGTGGGCAAAATGCCTTAGCTGTAATGGCTATGGCCACACACGGTGGTTTTTTAAACGCACCAGATGTTTACATGGACAAGATAGCCGTTGGTGGTGGATTACCAGAAGGAGTGGTAGATCTGGATAATTCGATTAAGGAAAACTTAGCTAGCCTATCCGATGCAAAAAATGTTTCTGTTTCTGATTTGCTTGTTTGTATATTGGATAGACCTCGGCATGCAGAACTCATTACCGATGTAAGAAACGCAGGAGCGAGGATAATGCTTATCTCCGATGGTGATGTTTCAGGTGTAATAGCTAGTGCGCAGCATGAAACTGGTGTTGACCTATATGTTGGATCTGGCGGTGCGCCCGAGGGGGTATTGGCCGCGGCTGCCCTTCGTTGTATTGGCGGGCAGATGCAAGGACGTCTTTTGTTCAGGAATGAAGATGAAGTAGGACGGGCGACACGAATAGGCATAAAAGACTTAGATGCAAAATATACACTTTCACAACTTGCAAGGGGCGAAGTCTTATTTGCAGCAACTGGTGTCACAGATGGTACGATGCTTCGTGGAGTTAACCGTAATGGAGAGCGTGCATATACCCACTCGATAATAATGAGATCGAGCAGTGGTACTGTTCGAAAAATAGAAGCTTTCCACGACTGGACAAAGAAGACGGAGTATAAGAATACGAAAGTATAGTCAGACCAATGAAGCCAGTTCTGGGGACTGAAATTTCAATTGGAGGACGGAGATGGTCCCAAAAACTTAACGATAGCATAGAAACGGATCGTTTGGTTTATACTATTGTTCAGCGGTATGATCTTCCCGAAATAATTGCGAGGCTTTTGGTTGCCAGAAATGTTTCCATCGAAGAGGTAGATGGATTTTTAAACCCTAAATTACGCGATATAATGCCGGACCCATCATCGCTTATGGATATGGATGTTGCTGTAGATAGGTTAGTTGAAGCCATTTCAGATAATGAACTAATTGGTATTTTCGCTGATTATGATGTTGATGGTGCGACATCATCAGCCTTATTGAAAAAGTACCTAGATTCTTTGAATATTCGCAATGAGTTGTATATCCCTGACAGGATGAAGGATGGCTATGGTCCTAATAAACAAGGGTTAGAATATTTAAAAGCTAAAGGCGCCAGTCTTATTCTTACACTGGATTGCGGTATATTGGCATTTGACGTATTGGATGACTTTTATGTGCAAGGCGGTGAAGTGATTGTAGTAGATCACCACATGGCGGAACCCAAATTGCCCAAAGCTATCGCCGTTATAAATCCAAATAGATTGGATGATCTAAGCGATGTAGAGAATCTTGCTGCCGTAGGTGTTGTTTTTCTTTTACTTGTCGCACTTACCCGGAGACTTCGCAAAGTAGGTTGGTTTTCAAAAAAACCAGAACCTGATTTACTCCAATGGTTGGATTTAGTTGCGATTGGGACAATTTGCGATGTAGTTGAGCTCAGGGGTCTTAACAGAGCATTTGTAGCGCAAGGTTTAAAAGTCATGGCTCTTCAAAAAAATATAGGGGTTAAGGCCCTTCGGGAAGTAGCTCGAGTAAATAGTAAACCGAATTCTTATCAGGTTGGATTTACGCTTGGTCCAAGAATCAATGCAGCCGGAAGGGTCGGTGAACCTGAGTTGGGCGCGAGGCTTCTTTCTTGTGATGATGAAATATATGCAATGAATATGTCCAGTTTGTTAGATGAACAAAATAAGCTAAGGCAGCAAATTGAAGGATCTGTCTTGGAGCAAGCACTTTCACTTGTAAATGAGGATAACGAAAAAGAAAACGTGATAGTTGTTGCTGCCGATAACTGGCACCCTGGTGTTATTGGTATTGTCGCGGCAAGATTACGAGAAAAATTTAATAAGCCAGCATGTGTAGTTAGTATCCAAAACGGTATCGGCAAAGGCTCTGGCCGTTCTATTTCAGGTTGGGATTTAGGTTCTGCAATAATTGGAGCGGTTCAATCTGATGTACTAAAAGGAGGAGGTGGGCACAAAATGGCAGCTGGGTTCTCCGTCGGGTCAGATAAAGTCTTTGAACTAAAACAATATTTAAATGATCATTTCAATCGCTCTGTAGTAGAATTAGATAACGTAGTGAGTTTACCAATAGATGGGTTAATAACCGTGGGGGCTGTAAAAGACGAATTCCTCGACCTATTGGAAAGGTTAGAACCATTTGGGGCAGGAAACCCTGAGCCTAGGTTCGTTATACCCTCGTTGAAAGTTAAATATGCTACCATAGTAGGCGGTCAACATATTAAATGTCGCTTTGCAGAAAAAAGTTCCGGGGAGATTAACGGTATCTGCTTCCGTTCTGTTGGTACCAAAGTAGGCGATGTCCTTTTAAACCAAAACGGAATGCCATTACACGTGGCTTGTAAAATTAGGAAGAATCTTTGGCAGGGAAGAGCAAGTATTCAGGTAATTGTAGACGATATAGCATTACCCTAGATACCAAAAAATTTGTAGCCTAGTTTTCTTAAAAAAAGGTTAATGAAAAGCTAGGAAAAGAAAATACTCCCGATCATATACAAAGGATAGTTTTTCTAAATCTACATACGATTAAAAAAATCAGTAAATTGAACTAGTTGCTATTGCTTTCTTCCTTGTCCTTTAGTAAACACACTTTAAGTGTCTTATACGCGACCCCTTCGTCTAGAGGCCTAGGACACTGGCCTTTCACGCCGGCAACACGGGTTCGAATCCCGTAGGGGTCGCCACTTTAACCCCGTAAAAATATTATTGTTATTTGAATGGCTAGTTTTACTAGTTTCAAGAGCGTTTGTGTTAATATATTATAAAGATAGAGGTATTTGCACGTCCTCCTACAAACCTATTTGAATGAAAAAATGGTCATAAAAATAAGACTTCTACTCAAAATAACTAACTTAGTCTGGCTGCTTCCAATAACATATC
>Ga0160422_10002931_pt1 | contig 10590 bp, 10 predicted proteins | sample Fk160mmetaG_FD_108192 | JGI IMG/M metagenome (GOLD analysis project Ga0160422, IMG submission 108192) | Marine microbial communities from the Central Pacific Ocean - Fk160115 60m metaG | ecosystem: Environmental > Aquatic > Marine > Oceanic > Photic zone | place: The Central Pacific Ocean... | reverse complement strand
TAGATTTATGGTCTGATTAAGTCCCTCTTGATACATTAACTCTACTCGTTCAATTTTTTGATTTAAAATACCTAAATTTAATAAACTACCTCCTAAATCATACCCAAGGCCAAAAGAAAAACCTTGGTTTTTATCATTAATTTTTTTGTTAATCGATTGTTGGTTATGATAACCGGCACGGAAACTTAATTGGCTTAATCGATATTCTCCACCTAGCTTTAAAGTGCCTGCCGATTTTAAAGACCTTTCAATTGTATTATTTTGATTTATAAAGTTTCTGTCCCCATCTCCAACATTAAATTTTAAATTTGTAAAATCCGTGTAATCATATTGAAGGGTAATCAAGCCTTTTGAACCAAAAACGCGAGCTAACCCAACTGATAAAATTGAAGGAGTCTTCAGATTATATTCATAAATATTGATGACTCTTGGATCAACAATATCAATACCATTTATTTTTGAAGTTTCGAGGTACTGAAATAATTCGTCGGTAAGGTTATACCAAACTGGACTTTGATAACTTAGACCAACTCTGAAGTATTCTAATTTATAAATTGCCCCAATTTGAAAAGAGAAACCGCTTCCAATGCTATTTAAATCATTTTCAAATAAGGTTGAGATAAAATCGGAGCCTGAGCCATAATTAAATTCAGTTAACCTGTCAATTCTTTTGAATTCTGTATAATGACTATTAAGGTTGATTCCAAGGTATAATTTTTCTTTGAATTGACCACTAATATTAAAACTATGTTTACTATTATATCCAGAGTTGGAGACAAAAAAGTCGTGATCAACAGCTTGTTTTTGTGGATTACTATTGGAACGATATAAGTTGTTTAAATCTATCTCATCAAATGGGTCAATTACGTAACCTTGATATCCCAGGAAGGCTTGTTGAGAGGGAAATCCAAAGTTATTTCCAAGGTATTCGTATGATTCTGATAACGTTTCATTATCATAAGTTTTAATCCGTCCAAACTGTATACCATTTGCAAAAGCAAGAAAATAATTATCAAGTCCGACTTTATCATTTGTTCCAGTTGCCCTGTATTTATTTTCATAGTCATGAGTTCTCTGATAGTTATAAGCAAAACTCAATTTAGATAAATTTCCATCATTAGTGTTTCTTAAAACAAGAACCACTCCAAACTGATTTATATTACTATTTTCAGAATCTATGCTGTTTCTGTTTTCTAGATAACTTGAACTTATCTGATTGTTGTTTGAATTTAAGGTTGCATTAAACTCAGAATTTACGAATACTCCGCTAGCGGCAGGATTAACGCTTATGGCAGAAAAATCTCCTCCCAAGGCATTGAATGCACCACCCATTGAAATATATCTGGGGGTACCTGAAATTTCAGGTCGCGCATATCTCAAAGCATCCTCAATTGATTGAGCATTGATTATAACACTAAACAGGCTCACTAATATGCTATTAGATAAGTACTTTTTCATTTTATTAATTAAAAATTAACGTCCCCTTGAACTACTACCTCTACTGCTGCTGCTTGAAGACCTTGATCCAGAACTGTAGCTTTGTGATGAGGAATAGGATCTACCGCTACTATAATTTGAATATCTCGAGGTTCCATAATTATTTGAAGATCCACTCCTGTTTTCATATGACCTTCTAGGGTAATTTATAATATTATTGGAGCCTCTGGAGGAAGTGTTTCTCTGGCTTGAAGATCTTGATGCAGAAACATTTTTATTGCTGTTATTACCATCATCAGATTTTCTTCCCACATTATAACGTCTATTTTTTGAGTTACTAGTTTGAATATTGTTATTTGAATAAGTTCGATTCTGATTAGTATAATTATAATTTGATACCGCTTTAGATGATCTTCCACCCCTTGATGTATTTGATCTTGAATTAACATAATTACCCCTGGAAAAACCTGAATAGGAATAACTCATGTTATACCTATTTAAGGGATAACCATCATAAAAAAATCTGGATCTAAATGGAAGGCCATAAACATTTATTGGAAAACCATATCCATAAAATGGCGAGTAAAAACCGAACCCCCATGGATTATAAAAGTTTCTGAAACCTAAACCATAATAACCTCCCCAAAAAGGATCAAAAAAAGAATTGAAATATCCCCTATTAAATAACCAACCGTTATTAAAAAACCCCCAAGGATTATAATTGAAATTATATATTTCGGTACTTGAAGGTCTATCACCCCATGGCGCATGAGAATTAACCGCTTTTTTTCCGCTATTCTGGCTTGAATATTTGTCTGAGTCAGTAAAGGTTTCGGTTTGATTTTGATTTAATGAGGAATAATCATCTGCTAGGTTACCAAAGTAATCTCTATAGTAAATATTTTTTCTACCACTTTCGGATTGTTTTTTTTTAGTTTCACTAAAATAAGAATCACCATAAATTCCGTCAGAACTATAATAAGATACTCCCTGAAAAGTTGTACACGAAAAAGTTGTCAAAATAAAAAATATGCACAAAAAACTAATTGATTTAATAAAATAATAATATGTTTTCATGTTTGACAATTTTGTAGTGAATCACAAACAAAAATAGTAGTTTTGTTTATCACTATGTTTATTATTAATTAAAACAAAATCTGTGCCAAACTTTTAATGGGAAAAAAATTAACAAAGAGATCTGAAGATTATTCAAAATGGTATAATGAGCTTGTGGTCATGGCTGATTTGGCAGAAAACTCTGCCGTTAGAGGTTGTATGGTAATTAAGCCATATGGATACGCTATATGGGAAAAAATGCAGAGTCAATTGGATAAAATGTTCAAGTCCACTGGACACCAAAATGCTTATTTTCCATTATTTGTTCCCAAAAGCTTGTTTGAAGCTGAAGAGAAAAATGCAGAGGGTTTTGCGAAAGAATGTGCAGTTGTAACTCATTATAGACTTAAAACTGATCCTGATAATAACTCAAAGTTAGTTGTTGATCCTCAGGCTAGGCTTGAGGAGGAATTAGTTGTTCGTCCAACTAGTGAGGCTATTATATGGAATACATATAAGAACTGGATTCAGTCCTATCGAGATTTACCTATTCTTATAAATCAGTGGGCTAATGTCGTGAGGTGGGAAATGAGAACCCGACTATTTTTGAGAACAGCAGAATTTTTATGGCAGGAAGGCCATACTGCTCATGCTGAAAAAGATGAAGCGATAAAGGAGACAATACTAATTAATGATCTTTATGCTGATTTTGCAGAAAAATTTATGGCTATGCCAGTAATTAAGGGTATAAAATCAGAATCTGAGCGTTTTGCGGGGGCGGAGGAGACTTATTGCATTGAGGCATTAATGCAAGACGGGAAAGCTCTTCAAGCGGGAACCTCCCATTTTTTGGGTCAAAACTTCTCAAAGGCTTTTGATGTTAAATTTGCAACACGATCAGGTGAATTAGAACATGTGTGGGCTTCTTCATGGGGTGTTTCTTCCAGATTAATGGGAGCTTTAATTATGACACATGGTGACGATAACGGTCTAGTATTACCACCAAATTTAGCTCCGATTCAAGTTGTCATTATACCAATATATAAGGGAAATAAGGAGCTTAAAACCATTTCAAAAGTAGCTCATAAAATTTATTCACAACTTATTGCAGCTGGGATTTCAGTTAAGTATGATGATAGAGATAACTTTAAGCCGGGATTCAAATTTAACGATTATGAGCTCAAAGGTGTCCCAATTAGAATTGCAATTGGCCCCAGGGATTTAGAAAATAATTTAGTTGAATTAGCCAGAAGAGATACATTGGAGAAAAAATCTATTCCAATGAACGAGATAACCAATCATATTAAAATTATCCTAGAGGATATACAAAACAACCTTTTTGACAGAGCAAATTCATTTCGTGAGGAACGTATCACAGCAGTTGAAACTTTTGATGAATTTAAATCTATATTATCTTCAAAAGGAGGTTTTATCTCTGCTCATTGGGATGGAACTTCTGAGACAGAACAGTCAATAAAAAAAGAAACAAAAGCCACAATTCGTTGCATACCTTTTTCTAAAAATATTAAAGCTGGGTATTGTGTTTACTCAGGTAAACCCTCCCCACAAAGAGTTTTATTTGCGAAGGCATATTGATTCAATACAATATTTTTTCATGTAATTGTAACATTAATTTTGGTTGCATAATTATTTTTTTAAATGTAAATTTGGCTCCCAAAATATTGGCCCGTTCGTCTATCGGTTAGGACGCCAGGTTTTCATCCTGGAAAGAGGGGTTCGACTCCCCTACGGGCTACAATTACCCTTCTGCATATAATTACTTACACAAAAACTTTTTGTTATTCAATATATAAACAAAACTCAAAAAATCTTTATAATTTAGAGTGACATAGCTTTGTTTCTAATAATGAATTTTTGCCTCTTTATACGATCATTTTTTTGTAAAAGATGTCTTTTCGTTTTCTTTGCATTTATACTATTATTGCCCAACTTCGCTTGTAAACGAGATAACAATCCTGAGTTTATTTTTAGGGCCAGTATGTTAGTTAAAGAAAATCATACCTGGTATAAAGCTTTTATCTATTTTGGTGAACTTATTAGGGAGAGATCAAATGGACGAATGAAATTGGAAGTTTATCCCTCCGAACAATTAGCTAAAGAACTTGAGGCTATCAGATTGATTAGAGCTGAAGTAATAGATATGACTATATCAGCAGCTTCCCTGACTAACTTTTCGGAAATACTTACTTTTTCAGATATTCCCTTCTTATTAAAGGATACCATTGCAATGCATAAACTAATTAATAGTTCTATTGGAAAGAAAATAGAGAATGAAATGATACAAAAAATTGGAGTTAGAGCTATCGGGTATTTTCAAAGAGGTGAGCGTCATTTGACCTCTAACCGTCCAATTAGGCACCCCGATGATTTGGATGAATTAATCATAAGAGTCCCAAATGCCCCATCATACGTTGTAGCCTGGAAAGCTTTAGGTGCTAAACCAACTCCTATGGCCTTTTCAGAGGTGTTTTCATCCCTTCAGCAAGGAACAATAGAGGCACAGGAAAATCCATTCGCAATGATAAAAAATGCTGGTTTTAGTGAAGTTCAAAAATATCTAAATCTTACAGGACACGTTGTATCATGGGGCTATCCAATTGTAGGTGAAAAACAATTTCAAAAATTACCGGATGATCTTAAAACCATTTTTTTGCAGGCAGCAAAAGAGATGCAAATTTATGAGCATCGATTATTTCTAAATAATGAATCCAAAGTTCAAAAGCAATTACAAGATGAGGGCATGGTTTTTATTGAGGTTGATAAATTTTCATTTATGAAAAAAGGAGAAAAAGCAGTTTACCAAAGCTTATCTACTGATATGCAAAAAATATATGATACTATTAAAAAAATTACACAATGAGTTTCAAGATTTTTTTGTCAAAGTTTTTAAAGTACGGTTCACTTTTAGCTAGCATTGGATTTATCTTCACAGTTTTACTTCAAATTTTTTCAAGATTTTTTCTCTCTGATGTTCCGTCTTGGACTGAGGAAGCGTCTAGAATTTTATTTATTTATTCTATTGCATTTTCTAGTGGTTTAGCTTATCGTGGTAATTATTTTGTTTTTCTTGAAGCTTTTTATTCTGGATTTTCAGATTATTTCAAGAGAATAGTTGACCTTATGTCTACTATTTTTAGTTTTCTCTTGTTCGCTTTTTGTGGATTTTATTCAATTTCAATGATTCGAATGGGGTTCTACGAATTGTCCCCTACACTTCAAATTATTATGGCCATTCCATTTTTCAGTATTTTATTGCTAAGCTTTTCAATTAGCTATTACAGTTTTTTAGCTTTTTTGAAAAAAATAAAATTTTGGAAACTATGACTATATTACTAGTATCGGTATTTATAATATGTCTATATTTTCGTTTTCCTATTGCATTTTCCCTTGGATTATCTTGTTTGATTTACTTTATTTTTGAAGGAACACCCTTAGTTGTAGTTCCAATGAAAATGTATGCTGGGATTGATGTTTTTGTCTTACTAAGTATCCCAGGGTTTATAATTGCAGGGAATTTAATGAATCATGGTGGGCTTACTGACAGAATAGTTAAATTTTGCAATCATCTTTTAGGGCATGTCCGAGGAGGTCTTTCTTATGTAAATATTAGTGCCTCTATGCTTTTTGCTGGTATTTCAGGTACTGCAATTTCTGATACAGCAAGTTTAGGATCAGTAATGATACCAGCTATGAAAAAGGAAGGTTATGATAGTGATTTCTCATGTGCTGTTACCGCTGCTTCCTCAACCGTTGGCCCTATTATACCCCCAAGTTTACCGATGATTATTGCCGCAACCTTAAGTGGATTATCAGTAGGAAAACTTTTTCTTGCTGGTGCTATTCCTGGACTTTTATTAGGATTGGGACTGATGTTAGTTGCATATCTTATTGCTAAAAAAAAGAAATATCCTAAACATCATAGAAGCTCATTATCACAAATTCTAAAAAGCTTTACAAATACATTTTGGGCCCTTTTAATGACATTTATCATCTTATTTGGAATTGTTGGGGGAGTATTCACCCCCACTGAGGCTTCAGTTATTGCTGTTATGTATGCATTAGTTATTGGAATATTTGTTTACAAAAAACTGAATTTTAAAAACATTTCAGTAGTAATTTTGGATTCCATGAAAACTACTGCATCCCTTATGATTTTAGTTGGTTTTGCAAATTTATTTGGGTTTATTTTAATCACTGAACAAATCCCTCAACGCATATCCGAACAAATTCTTTTATGGACTTCTAATAAATACGTGGTTTTATTATTAATAAACTTATTGTTGATATTTGTTGGGACATTTATGGAAACAATAGCAGCATTACTAATACTTTTCCCAATACTACTAAAAGTAGCTATAGAGGTAGACGTTGAGCCAATACACTTTACAGTAATTGCGGTTCTCAATTTAATTATTGGATTAACAACCCCTCCAGTAGGAGTTTGTTTATTCGTTGCTTCAAGTATTGGAAAAACTTCAATAGGAAAAGTAAGTAAGGCTGGACTACCTTTTCTTGCAGTTAGTCTTTTTGTACTAATTCTAGTTTCACTTTTTCCAGAATTATCTCTTTTCCTACCTGAACTGATTATTGATTAGTGCCTAATTTTATACTAACCTTTTATACTTACAAAAATTGTTTTCGAAATAAATTAGTGTAATGAGTTTGAATGGATTAGGTGATTGAAGAAAATTATTAAACTAAATATTTATTCAATAATAATTCTTCTAGCAATTCCATTTGTTTTCGAATCTTCCAATAATTTGAGCTCATTATTTACCCAGATTGCAGGAACTTGGGTTTGTGATTTTGTGGCTACATCCCCAGATACTATTATAATATCTTCACTAACGGCTATATCATATGCATTACTAACCCACATGTTATTCCAAACTCCCCCCATCAAATCTATTTTTTCTCCATTAATCCAATAATGTGCGTAAGTCCCGCCTGTTCCAACTATTGTTTCTCCTTTCTCATTTGTGTTTGCAATATGATCAATCTTTCCTGCGACATATATATTACCTTCATTTACAAACCCACCATTTCCCTCACCTCCATAAATACTTTGATTAAATCCACCACCATTTGGTAAATCTGTTCTTTTTCCACCTCTCCAATATGAAGCTTTCGGTAAATATCCAGTCATATTATTTGGTTTCATTGTCATTCCAAAGTAATAAGTTCTTCCTTCAAATATTTTTAAATCTTTTACCTCTCCATCACCATGCTTTGGAATACTTAAATTTATCCTTTTTCCATTTTTCCATACTGCAGGAATTATAAAGTGATGATTATTTACATAATATCCAGCTGCAAATACATCTCCGTTTTCTGAAATTGCAATTCCATATGCAGAGGAATCTCCACCATTTAATTTGATTTTAATTCCATTTTTCCAATAGCAAGCCCCATTATCTCTTCCCGAAACATAAATTTCACCATTTCGAACATCAATAGAGTAAGCTTCAGGTTCATCACCTTCAAGTTCGTGAGGATTACCATCAATCCAGTATGTTGCACCGAATCCATTGAAACCACAGGCATAAACTTTACCCTCATTTACAGTTATATCAGTTAATTCACCTTTCCCTAGATCATATCTTTTTCCGTTACTCCAATAACAAGCAACGCTATTTCCCATTTGGTCATTGATGTAGCCAGCTACATAGAAGTTAATCCCGGGGATAGAAGAATTTAAGGAATAAGAGCTATCATCTGATTTGGAACAATTGATAAGTGTGATTAGAATAATAATTAGTCTTTTCATTCACTTTTAATTTTAGTTCAACTTTATCATAAAGTAAATCAAAACCATATAAGTTTAAAATTTTTAAAGAAATATTTTTATTCATTTTATATGTCAGAAAATAATTTAAACGTGTGAATTCTTTTATTAAATAAAAAAACTATTAAATTTGCACCCTGTTATAATTAACCAAAGGGTTTAAAACCTCATCTATGGCAAATCATAAATCTGCATTAAAAAGAATTCGCTCTAATTACAAGAAGCGCTTACGAAACAGATTTCAACATAAAACTGCGCGTAATGCAATTCGTAGATTGAAGGAAACAACCAACAAGAAAGAGGCTAAAAAGAATTTCCCCCTAGTAATTTCGATGATTGATAAACTTTCCAAAAAAAACATTATTCATCGAAACAAAGCAGCAAACTTAAAATCAAAGCTAACTAAATTAGTAACTACATTATAGTTAGTCTACAAATTTTGAATTATAAATCAGAGTAATTATTTCTTTATGAATTCATAGAAATGAGAAACTCCTCGTTGTTTTTAGTTTTGACAAATCTGTCATTAATAAACTCCATTGCTTCAACTGGATTCATATCTGCCAAATATTTCCTCATAATCCACATTCGTTGAATTGTATTTTCGTCCAAAAGCATATCATCTCTTCTAGTACTTGAGGAAATAAGGTCTATTGCAGGAAAGATTCTTCGATTAGCAATTCTTCTATCCAGTTGAAGCTCCATATTTCCTGTTCCTTTAAATTCTTCAAAAATAACTTCATCCATTTTTGAACCAGTCTCTGTCAAAGCAGTTGCAATTATTGAGAGCGATCCACCTCTTTCAATATTTCTAGCTGCACCAAAAAATCTTTTGGGTTTATGAAGAGCATTTGCATCAACTCCACCACTAAGAATTTTTCCTGAAGCAGGTTGAACAGTGTTATATGCTCTCGCTAAACGTGTTATAGAGTCAAGAAGAATAACCACATCGTGACCACATTCTACCATTCTTTTCGCTTTTTCAAGAACAATATTCGCAACTTTAACATGCCGGTCTGCAGGTTCGTCAAAAGTTGAAGCTACAACCTCACCATCAACATTACGCTGCATATCTGTCACCTCCTCAGGTCTTTCATCAATTAAAAGAATTAATTGATAAACCTCTGGATGATTTGCAGCAATAGCATTAGCAATGTCTTTAAGTAACATTGTTTTGCCTGTTTTTGGCTGTGAAACTATCATTCCCCTTTGTCCTTTACCTAGGGGTGAGAACAAGTCTATAATTCTTGTAGAAACTGTGTTTTGTTTTTCAGCAATATTAAATTTTTCTTGAGGAAATAGTGGAGTTAGGTGTTCAAATGATACCCTGTCTCTCACAACTTTAGGGTCCAAACCATTTATTTTATTTACCTTAATGAGAGGAAAATACTTTTCCCCTTCTTTTGGGGGCCTTACCGTTCCAAGAACTGTATCGCCAGTTTTTAGCCCAAAAAGTCTGATCTGTGATTGGGACACATAAACATCATCGGGAGATGAGAGGTAATTGAAGTCTGAAGATCGAAGGAAACCATATCCCTCTTGCATCATTTCTAGGACACCCTCAGTGTTAATGATACCCTGAAATTCAAAGTCCGGTTCCCTGTATCGGTTTCGATTATCTCTGTTATGATTTATTTCTTGATTATCTTTTTTTCTTTTTTGATTATTGAATTTAATATTTTGTTTGCTATCATTCTTTTGAATAATACTTTCTTTTGGATCTTTATTTAAATCTATTTTTTGTTCAGAATTATTATTCTCATTAATTGACAAATCAATATCTGAACTGCTTTTTTCAATCAATTGTTCGGCATTTTTATCTGATTTAGCTTGCTCAGAATTTACTGTTGTAGTAGCAACAGTGTCAATAATTTGGTAAATAAGTTCTTGTTTTTTTTGACCAGCTGTATTTTTAACGTTTAATTTTCTTGCAATTTCTTGCAATTCAGCTAGTTTTTTGCTTTTAAGCGATGCTATTTCGTACATTCTAGGGGATGAAAAAAATTAAAAAATGTGAAAATAATAATGTATTGATAATCGAGGGGGTGGAATATTAAGTCCCGTTATGCAATATTACAAATTTTATTTATAATTTAAGTTTTTAAAAAAAACTTATTTGAATAAGTGTTAATGTATGATTCAACGTGTACAATCAATTTATCTTCTAGTTGCTGCAATAATAAGCTTAGCTAGCTATTTTATATTTCCTAAACTTGACTTATTTTTCATTAACATGTCTTTAATGGATTACTTTATTATCCCTTATTTATTTTTTTGTTTTTTTATGAGTA
>Ga0160422_10002930_pt1 | contig 10592 bp, 11 predicted proteins | sample Fk160mmetaG_FD_108192 | JGI IMG/M metagenome (GOLD analysis project Ga0160422, IMG submission 108192) | Marine microbial communities from the Central Pacific Ocean - Fk160115 60m metaG | ecosystem: Environmental > Aquatic > Marine > Oceanic > Photic zone | place: The Central Pacific Ocean... | reverse complement strand
TTTTCATATTTCCTCCTATTATGAATAGTTATAAAACATACGTTTTAAACATATTCACATTATGCAGATAGAGATTTTAATCAACTACTTTTTTTTAAAAACTTTTTGAACTATTAAGTTGTTGTTTTTTCTCAAATTTTAGAGATATTATAAATATTATATCAAAAATGGAGGTGTGATGATTTTTGAACGATTCAAAATTACAGATAAAATAGCAGTTGTCACAGGTGGTACAAGAGGTATTGGTTTATCCATAGCACATGCTTTAGGAGAAGCTGGAGCAAAACTTGTTGTAACAAGTAGGACAGATAAATTTGGAGGTTTAGAAAGTTTACAAAAAGCAAACTATGACGTTTCTTTTTTTGAAGCAGACATAACTGATAAGCAAGTTCCACAAAAAATAATAGATTACACTTTAGATAAACATGGATCGATTGATATTTTAGTAAATAATGCAGGTGTAGCACAACATGGTGAGATGGAAGAATTTAATGATGATCTCTTAGATAAAATAATGAACATTAATGTTGATGCTCTTTTTAGAATGTGTAGATCAGCAATTACACCTATGAAAAAACAAGGTGAAGGTGTTATATTAAATATTGGTTCAATTTCAGGACTTGTTTCTAACATTCCTCAACCACAAGTCGCTTATAATGCTTCTAAAGCAGCAGTTCACATGATTACTAAAAGTTTAGCAAGTGATTTTGCAGATCAAAATATTCGAGTTAACGCTATAGCTCCTGGTTATTTTAAAACTGAAATGACTTCTCTTCCAAAAGAAAATGAACACTGGTATCCTACTTGGGATAAGATGACACCTTTAGGTAGAATGGCCGAAACAGAAGAAATTGGAGCTGCAGCACTTTTTTTATGCAGCCCAGCCTCAAGCTATGTGACTGGCGAAGTGTTAGTTGTAGATGGAGGTTATACTACAAGATAATTAATGGAGAAATATTCTGATTATATAGTGGTAGGTGGTGGAGCTTCAGGCTGTGCTCTGACACATAAACTTTTAAACTCTAACAAGTCAGTTGTACTTATTGAGGCAGGTTACTCTCACCATAATTTTTTACTTGATGTACCCGCAGGTTTTTTTAAATTAATTAATGATTCTAAGTATGCAACTTATCACAAAACTAATCCTCAAAAACATTTAAACAATAGAGTTAATATTATACCTCAGGGTAATGTTTTAGGAGGAGGAACTTCAATTAATGCCCAGGTTTATATGAGAGGTAGGGCAGAGGATTATAATGAATGGAATGAAATACTCAGAGTCAATAATGATAATGTTAAATGGGATTGGGAGACAATACTTCCATATTTTAAAGAAATGGAAAATAATTCTCGTCTTGAAAACGAATATCATAGTAAAAAAGGTAATTTAAATGTTTCTGATTCACCTCATGTTGATCAATTATCATATGATTTTATCGAATCTGTTGCTTCTCTTGGCGTTAGTAAAACTGATGATTTTAATGGTCAGCAACAAAAAGGTGTTGGTCTATATCAATTTATGAATCGTAAAGGAAAAAGATCATCAGCGGCATACGCTTTTATAGAGAAGCAAAACAATAACCCTTTACTAAATTTATTACTAAAAACAAAAGTGAAAAAAATTATAATTGAAAATAATAAAGCAATTGGAGTAATTATTGAAAACTCTAGTGGTGAAGAAGAAAAAGTATTTGCTAATAAAGAAGTAATATTAGCCGCTGGTTCATTTATTACGCCAAAAATATTAATGTTATCTGGAATTGGAAATGAAGAAGAATTAGAAACACTGTCTATAAAATGCAAAAATAATCTGCCAGGAGTTGGTAAAAACTTAATGGATCATCCTGAATGTCCTTTAATTGCATCCGCTAACGGTAAATATGGTTATTACAAACAAGGTGAAGGTTGGAGAATGTTAAAAAATGGCATTGAGTTTCTTTTATTTGGAACGGGTAGAGTAAATTCGACTGGAGTTGAAGCTGGAGCATTTGTTAATCCAATAAACAGTGATGATTTAGCATATATACAAGCTTTTTTTGTTCCTAGTATTTATATGAATTCAGATACTATTGGTGTTATTGATGATGATTATGGAATGTCAATTACAACTGTAATGACAAAACCAAAATCAAGAGGTTATGTAAAACTAAAATCATCTAATTTCAAAGATAATCCAGAAATTGAATTAAATTTATTAAAACATGAAGATGATTTAAGAATGATGATGGCGGGACAACGATTTTTTTTACAGGCCCTTACAAATGGACCATTATCAAAAAAAGTTAAAAAAATAATTGTTCCAAATACTGAAAATTTAAATGATGAAAACCTAGAAAAACATTGTAAACGATTTGTAAGAACAAATTATCATCCATCTGGTACAGCTAAAATGGGGGCTGATAATGATAAAATGTCAGTATTAGATTCTAAATTAAGAGTAAGAGGTATTGAAAATTTAAGAGTTTGTGATTTATCAGCAATGCCAAATATTAATTCAGGCAATACATCTGCACCAGCAATGATGTTAGGTCTAAGGTGTGGAGATTTTTTAAATTTAAATTAATTGGACAATTTTTACAATTATAATATTTTAAAAAGTAGCTGAAACACCTCCATCAACGAGCAATGTCTGACCTGTTACATATTTACTATCTTCGGAGCAAAAGAAAAAAACTGCTCCTGCGATATCATCTGGATTACCGTATCTTGCCATTGGCAACTTTTCATATTTAAGATATACGTCCTTAAACCAGTCAGTATCCCATTCTAGATTTCCATCCTTCATTATAGACATGTTTGTATTTATAAAACCAGGTGCTACTGAATTAACAAGTATGTTTTTTTCTGCCAGTTCCACAGCAAGCACTCTGGTCATATTAATAAGCCCCCCTTTAGCTGTATTGTAAGATATATTTCCCTTATAACCTCTTATTCCTTGTATAGACGAAATCATAATTATTCTTCCAGACTTTGATTTTTCCAATAAAGGCAGAGCATATTTAGAACATAAAAATGGTGCATCGAGATTTACTTTCATAGTATTTCTGTATTTTTCATATGATTGATTTGATAAAGTAAATCCATCCTCTATACCTGCATTATTAACTAATATATCAACTGTTCCCCAATGATTCTTTGCAAATTCAAATAATTTTATTATTTCATCTTCTTCTGATAAATTTGTTTTAACAAAATTAATTTTTTTTGTGTTTAAGTCTTCAATTAGTTTTTTTGCTTGCTCTTCTTCAATATCCGCAATAATTATTTCGGCACCTTCATTAACAAGTCTCTTAACAATACCTGCTCCAATTCCTCTTGAGCCACCAGTTACAATTACCTTTTTATTTAATAATCTTTTGTCAATCATCTGCATTTATAATACTACCCCTTAACTGACCCTAAAGTTAAGCCTTTTACTATATGTTTTTGTGCAAAAGCAGCAAATAAAATCATAGGTATCATTGAAACAATTGCGCTTCCTGTCATACCTCCCCAATCTATAGATGCATAGCCTCTAAAAGAAGCAACTCCTACAGTTATTGGTTGTGAATCAAAGAAGGTTAAACCAAGAGCAATTGCTAACTCATTCCAAACCCAAATACCATTTAAAATTGCTGTGGCAACAATGCCGGGAATTATGAGAGGTAAATATATTTTATAAATTGCTTGTAATGGACTACAACCATCAATAACTGCAGCATCATCAATTTCTTTAGGTATTTCTTCTAAGAAACTTCTTAACATCCAAATAGAAAATGGAAGAACGTGTACTTGGTATATAATTGCCATACCTAAATATGTATCATAAATTCCAATAGTTTGATAAATTGCAAACATAGGTAAAACAAATAAAAATTCAGGTAACATATAAGCTAAAAGTAACCACTGCATAAAAGCCGTTTTAAATCTTATCTGGTATCTTTTAAGTGCATACGCTGCAAACAATGCAATAGTAACTGATAAAACAATACTAATTAAAGTAATAAATATTGAATTAAAAAATGTATCCTTGAAGAGATCGTTATCCCATAGTTTAGTATAATTATTAATTGTCGGATCAAAAAACCATTTTGGTGGTTTGGTAAATGTCTCTCCTTTAGATTTTATAGATAGCATAAACAGCCAAGTTACAGGGAGTAAAGTAAAGGCAATTGCAAAAAAACTAACTACATAAGCTGAGATTAAATGTTTATGTTTTTGTATCTTTTTCATAAATCTTTATTTAACTTCGAATAGAGTATTGTCAGGAAAATGACTACAATCGAAAACAAGACCATTATCGTCATGGATTTACTCATTTCTAAAAAACTGTATGCAACTCTATAGGCATATGTCTGTAATGCTTCTGTTGCTAATCCTGGACCACCTCCTGTGGTTCCCCAGACAATATCAAATACTTTTAATGTATCGATTGATCTAAAAATTAAAACTAAAAATAGCAGGGATTTTATCATAGGTAATCTTATGTAACGTGTTATTTCCCACTCACTTGCACCATCCATTTTTGCAGCTTCTATTGGTTCATTAGGAATACTTTTTAAACCTGCTAAAATTATTATAAAAACAAAAGAAGTTTGCCACCACACGTCTAGACCTATTATTGTAGGCATAGCTGCAGTATAAGACCCAAAAAAATTAGATTTAATACCAATAAATGACAAAAAATAAGGAACAATACCAAACATATTATCGAGCATTACTTTGAAAAGCATAGTAACTGATATTCCAGATACCATTAATGGTATTAATAAGATTGTTCGAATAATTGTTGAGCCAATTTTTATTCTATCAATATAGATTGCCAATAAAACTCCAATAACAATTTCAAAGAAACATGCAAAGAATGCAAACACAAAAGTGTTTTTAATGATTATCCAAAATTCCTTGTCTGATAGAAGTGATATATAATTTTTCACTCCAATGAAATCTTTTTCATCTCCCCAACGCCAGTTAAAAAAACTATAATAAATTGAATAACAAATTGGGTACAAAGAAGTGAAAGCCAGTATTAAAATACTAGGCAAAAGAAATAAGTATGGTGTCTGTTTCATTATAAAAAAAAGGAGGGTAATACCCTCCTTTTCAAAAGTAATATGTTCATTTACATATTCTTAAAGTTTTCATTTCCTTCTGCTGTAGCTGCTTCACTACTTTCTCCAGCATGGATTCTTAAAATTACATCCATAACCTCTAGAGCATATTTGTTAAAGTCTTTTACAGGAACAACTGATGTTCTTACTGTTTTCATAGACTCAAGTGTTGCAGACACATAATCAGGATTTAAGGTACTAGTATACTCATCATTTTCCCATGTTGATAGTCTTCCTGCACCGCCATGGTAAGTACCAATCTTTGGTTCAGAAGATTTATTTGTCATGTATTGGATAAAATACCAACCGGCATCTTTTTCTTGAGCATTAGCACCCATCCCAATTCCCCACTGCCAGTTAGCAGTATAGGAAGTGCCACCTTTCTTTTGAGGTGGTAAAGCCATGTATCCAGTATTATCTTTTGATATTGGACAATCATCAGATTCTAACCATGGACCAAACAATGAAGCGTCTGCAAAAAACGCAGCTTGGCCATTACAAAACGCATTTCCTGCTTCATTCCAATTGTAGGATAAAATATCACTTGGACCTGCTTGCATTAATCCAGCATAGTCACTTAAACCTTTTTGAATTGCTGGATCATCTAGTCTAGGTTTATTCCAATCTCCATCAAACCATACACCATATGGACCTTCAATTGGTCTATCACCCCAAGCATTAAAAACTAATCCTGAAATTGTATCAATGTTTGTATCAGTTCTTAATCCACGCATAGCTGCACCTGCAACTTCTCCACCAGAGTCAGCTTTTACTTGTTTTGCCATTGAAATAAGTTCATCCATTGTTTCAGGAAGTTTTCCACCAAGATATTTATTTACGAGATCTTTGTTGTAAAAAACAATATAAGACTCAAACGACATTGGAATACAATAATAATTTGAGCCCGGTCCTCCTGGAAAATTAGTTGCATTTAAAAATCCTGAAGGAAAATCATTTACATCGTAATCAGGATGTGTTGCATGATCATCATCTAAAAAACCATTTAATGGCTGTAATAATCCCGCACTAAATTGATTAAATGCAGTAGCATCCATTGGACAAAAATGTGCATCAGCACCTTTTGCTCCACGTAAATTTACTTCCATTCTATCAAAATACAGATCCTCTGCTAAAGCATTAACTTTAACTTTTATACCTGTATCTTCTTCAAACTGTGGTATCAAAGATCTAATACCATCGAGTACTGGGTGTTCATTCATTAAAATTGTAATTGTTTTTCCTGAATGAGCTTTCCAATCAAATCCGCTCGCAAATACATTAAGCGAAAATAACATTGTAGTCATCGCAAGAATAAATTTAATTAGTCTCATTTTTCCTCCTACGTATTTATAAAGTTAGATTAAACAGTTTAAATTTTGTAAGTCAATTTATAAAAACAAAAAATTAAACATAACCAGAATAATCATCAATAATTAAGATTTTTTTATAAAATTTAATAAATTTGATTAATATTTTCTTTTAATTTATTGAATAATTCTTCAACATTAAATTTTTCACTACCAATTCCGTACCAAAGTCCATTTGTTAAAATAAATTCATTTAGTGTTGATAATGTTTGAAAGACAATTTCCCATGAAATATTCATAGCCTCTGGTCTAATATCAAATTCAATATCTTTAAAAAAATTTTGAAATTTTTCTTCATACTTATCATGCATTAAGCATCCAAGAACAAAACCAAGACAAACTGGTTGTCCATGAATAAACTTTTGTTTTGATAAAAGTTCTAAATTATAAAAGAAAAAATGTTCAATGCCTTCAATATGTCTAGGATTCCATCCAGTTGAAAAAAAGGAATTACCACCCCATTGATGAGCTCTGATTATTTTATCAATACCTTTTTGATTTAGCTCTTTAATATCATTGGAATTTGATAATAAATCTTCAACATAATTAAGAGATTTAGATGCTAATTTTTTATCATATGGCCATTTCTTTTCACATTTATTATTTGAAGTTGCATATTGCCAATCTAAAACACCTGTATAAAAACATAGTACATCTCCAATACCAGAATAGTTATAAATTTTAGGAGCTGAACCTATAATTTCATAATCAATAAATACACATTCAGGGACAGCCCATCCTAAATAATTCACAACACCATTCCTTCTTATTCCTGACCGATGACCAAAAACTGCATCAACAGATATTGAAGTGGGAAATTGAAAAAGCTTTATCCCATTTTTCCAAGAAAAATATTTAGCAACATCTATTGCTTGACCCCCACCAAAACCTATAAGCATTGTATAATTTTTAAGTTTATCTATTTCCTTATCTAATTTTTTTTCTTCAAGAGTATTTACAAAATAAATATCAATATTTTTTGGAAAACGATTTTTATATAAATCCCAAATATCTTTCATCGTTATTACACAAGTTTTATTTCCTATAAAATTTGCTAATTCATCAATTTGATTAAAACCAGAAATAGTTTGAAAAGGATTAAAATTATTTATTGTATTTTCCATTTTTTAAATTTCAAATTTTATAATTTTTATTATATTATAAAGATAAACTAATTCAAATTTAAAACTAAAATGAGAAATTTTTACAAACAAAATAAATTAACACCAATCATTAATGTTAGCGGGTTTATGACAAAAATAGGAGCTTCTATTACAAATAAAAAATCTATTGAAGCAGCAAATAAAATTTTTCAAAATTTTGTAAATATTGATGAATTACAAGCAATTGCTTCTAAAAGAATATCAATATGTTTTAAAACAGAAGCAGCTGTTATTACAGCTTCTGCAGCAGGAGGTTTAACAGAAAGTGTTGCAAGTATGATGACAGGAAATAATTTGGATAAAGTTTATCAATTACCTGATACTAAAAATATGAAAAACAAAGTATTAATCCAAAAAGGACACTTAACAAATTATGGAGCGGAAGTTAGTCAAGGCATACTTCTTTCTGGTGCAAAAATCTTATCTTGTGGTCTAAAAAAATATTGCACTAATGAAATATTTGAAAATACGCTTAAAAAAAATAAAAATAAAATTTCTTGTGCAATGTATGTGGTCTCCCATCATTGTTCTGATTATAATGCTATTAGTATTTCAGATTTTATAAAAATTTGTAAACAATATAAAATACCTTCAATTATTGATGCTGCATCAGAAGAATATATGGAAGATTTTTTTAAGATAGGCGCTGATGTTGCAATTTTTAGTGCTCATAAATTTATGGGATCTTTGACTGCAGGAATTCTTGCAGGAAAGAAAAAGTATATAAAAAATATATATCTTCAGAACTTAGGTATTGGCCGAGGAATGAAGGTTGGTAAAGAATCAATTTATGCTGCAATAATTGGTGTTGAAAATTGGTATAAAAGAGATTGGAAAAAAGAAATAGAAAATCAAAACAAAATTCTAAAATACTGGTTAAATTATTTATCAAAACAAAGATTTAATGGAATTACTTATGAAGTAATTGCAGACCCTACAGGAAATAAAATTAATAGATTAAGAATACATGTAGATCAGAAGAAATCTAATTTTACAATTCAATCACTCTCATATCATTTAGAAAAAAATAAACCCGCAATATTTGTTCGTGATGATTTAATACACTTAAATCATTTTGAGCTAGATACATGTAATTTAAAAAAAGGTCAGGAAACTATTGTCATGACTGAGTTCAAAAAAATCATAGCTAAATTAAAATCAAAAGAAATTAAGCACAATATAAATCAAAAAGAATATTCAAATAAATCAAAAAAAGAATGGCTTAATTGGTTAAACTAATTCTATAATCGCTTCTATTTCTACAGGTATATTATTTGGTAAAACATAAACACCCATAGCACTTCTTGCATGCATACCTTTATCTTTACCAAAATATTCAACAAATAAATCAGAACAACCATTAATAACTTTTGGTTGAGTTAAAAAATCAACTGTACAATTAACCAAACCAAGAATTTTGACGACTTTTTTTACTTTTTCAAAACCAATATCATTTTTAATGACTGATAAAATAGTAATACCTACTCTTCGTGCAGCATCATAAGCTTGTTCTAAATCTAAGTCTTTACCTACTTTACCTGTGATTAAGTTCCCCTGATCATCAAAAGCACCTTGTCCAGAAATATATGCATAATTACTACTAAACCTTACATTAACAAAATTACCTATAGGACTTGGTGTATTAATAAATTTTATAGTCATTTTTATTTTATCTCCTATTTTTTATATTTTTATTTTTCTTTATTAATATAATTTTTTTTGTATTAAAATGTTTATAAAATAATAACTTAAAAACTTTATTATATATTTTAAAAAAAAGTTTATTTGATTTCTTTCATTTTTATTATATCAAATTAAATAAACAGATATTACTAAAGAAAAATAAAGTGAAAATAGCTTTTTTGTAATATTTTAACAAATATTAAGCTGTTAATTCATTCTTTAAATAAAAATAAATTAGTTTTGATTTTAACTTTATCTTTTAAAATTGATGTATTTTTCCAACCACCTATTCCAATTTCAAAGTCAGTTCTTGAAAATTGCAAATCACTTTGTATTTGTACAACTTCTTTTGCTAATTGCGTGATTTTAATTGTAAGTGGAATTATTTGACTCTTTCCTTTGATTGTGAATTCAGCATCAATAATAATTTCTTTTTCATCAGTGTATGAAAATTTTCTTGTATCAACTAAAGCTATTGGAAATCTTTTTTCATCAAAAAAAATTTCACTTAATAGTAAATTTTTATATTTTTTATAATTTATTTCAATATCAGCTATTGCAACTGAAAACATTGCTTTATTATTTTTTTTATTATCTAAATCAATTTCAACAAATCCCTCTATTGTATTAAATTTACCTTTAACATTTTTCGCAAAAAGAACAGGTAATTCAAATTCAATTGATGAGATAGATTTGTCTAGAAGCCATTTTTCTGATGCTAAAGAAATATCTGAAAAAATTAATAAACTTATAGTTACAAAAAATAATTTAATTTTCTTCAATAAAGCGCCTTGCCAAATAATCTGCTTTTTCATTGTGCTTATTCCCAGCATGACCTTTTACCCATTCCCAGTTTATATTATGTTTTTTTATTAAATCATCCAGTGCTATCCACAGTTCTTTATTTTTTACTGCTTTCTTTGCAGAAGTTTTCCATCCATTTTTTTTCCAATTTATTATCCATGACTCAATGCCATCTTTTACATATTTACTATCTGTATGGATAATTAAATCTTTTCTTCGTTCAAAATACTCTAAAGCTTTAATTGCTGCGGTTAACTCCATTTTGTTATTTGTTGTGTTCTGTTCACCTCCATTTAACTGAATTTCTTCATCATTATCTAATATTACAACTCCCCATCCACCTTTACCAGGATTACCAGAGCACGCTCCATCAGTATAAATATTTATCATTATACTAAAATTTTATTTTGTTGATGCCATTTTAGAATATTTAAATATTCAAATGGGTCTTTTTTAACAACGTTTGCATTAGGTGGATGAAAAAT
>Ga0160422_10002929_pt1 | contig 10595 bp, 6 predicted proteins | sample Fk160mmetaG_FD_108192 | JGI IMG/M metagenome (GOLD analysis project Ga0160422, IMG submission 108192) | Marine microbial communities from the Central Pacific Ocean - Fk160115 60m metaG | ecosystem: Environmental > Aquatic > Marine > Oceanic > Photic zone | place: The Central Pacific Ocean... | reverse complement strand
CGAAAGGCTGTCGGCACGCTTTACAATCAACATATTGGGCAGTGCGTCAAACACCGTTTGTGCAAAAACTTCTTGGTTCTTTACGTCAGACAAATCTTTTACCGTACACACATATGAAATATGGTTTCCCGGCAGCAAATTAATGCGAAGTGTCAAAGGAAAAACCTTTCCGCTTTTCCGAATACCGTCCAGAGTTAAATGCACGTTGTGCGCGGCGCTATTCTTTGCCGCTTTTTTTAATCCTATCAGGAGTGGCTCATGGGCATGCTCAGAAGGGCTCACTAGCTCGCGTATGTGAATGGTCTGAGGAGAAAAACTGTCGAGACCAAACATGCTTAACGCGACAGGGTTGGCAAATTCAACCATGCCGGCACTGTCGAAGGTCAATACGCCTTCTTGTACTGTATTTAACACCGCGTTATAGCGCTCTAGCAGTAACGTACGTGCTCGCAGCTCAATAAAAATAAGAATAGTAAACGCGAAAAGCATCACCATTAGCATGACCAAATAAGCGAGGTTTTTGGTTTCTGGCTCTTGTAGTATTTGCGTGGAGGGCAGTGCATATACGTGCATAGACAGCATGCCAGTGTAATGCATACCGGAAATAGCGCTGCCCATTATAATGGCGGGAACAATTTGTTTGATTATTCGCAGTTGCGACGTGGTGACATATTCATGGGTTTTTAAAGCAATACCTGCTAGACCGACGGCAACCACAATAGACAAAGAGAAGTACCAGCCATCGTACGCCATGATGGCATTCATCTGCATTGCCATCATGCCGATGTAGTGCATGCTGCCAATGCCAAGCCCCATATACAAACTGCGAAGCAAAAGCGAGTTAGCTTTATGTGGCAGTTTACTCATCACAACAATACTCGCAAGAATCGCGGGTAACACAGAGAGTAGGGTTATGAAAGGGTCGTACGAAACCTCAAGAGGGAGCTGATAGGCAAGCATCCCAACGAAATGCATCGCCCAAATGCCAAAACCAAGAAAGCACGCTGATGCCAGCGACCAAAATGCTCGCTCATTTTGTAACTCTGTTTGCGACATCTTCGCAGAAAGAACGAAAGAGATAAGGGAAGCAGATATTGCAATAACAACAGAAGCCACCACGAAAAACACATCGTAGTTAGCCAATATTTCAGCACTAGGGGGAAAATCCTTTACCGAAAAAAAATGATAATGTCCGTTTTTCAAAGTCTTAAATTGTCTTATCAATAAACTACTACTAAATGTAGTAGTTTCATTTATTTACGCAACTCAACTTTGCTCGCTGTTTTTGTAGAAGAGCGAACTGCATTTTGCATAATAGTTAGTTCACGGCTTGTTAGGTTACGCCACTGGCCAGGTTTTAGTGAGCCGAGTTCAAGGTGCATGATTCGGGTTCGTTTTAGTTTGGTGACCTCGTACCCTAAAAACTCACACATTCTGCGGATTTGTCGATTAAGACCCTGAGTTAGAATAATGGTAAATGTATTTTTGCCCGTGGGTTTAACCATACAAGGCTTCGTCACCGTCCCTAAAATTGGTACTCCGCGAGACATACGGTTGACGAAGCGCTCACTGATTGGTTGGTTAACCGTAACTTCGTATTCTTTGTCATGAGCATTTTCAGCGCGCAGGATCTTGTTCACGATGTCCCCATCGCTGGTTAAAATGATTAAGCCTTCCGATGGTTTATCTAACCTTCCTACGGGGAAAATACGTTCCTTGTGATTGATAGCGTCAATAATGTTGCCTTTGACATGACGCTCAGTTGTACAGGTGATACCAATGGGTTTGTTATAGACAATATATACGCGATCTGACTTGTCTGAGGCAACGGCACCTACAACTTTACCGTCTACCTTTACAGTGTCACCAGGCCCCACTTTCGTACCCAGTTCAGGTGGTTGGTTATTAACGGTAACGCGATTTTGCTCAATGAGTTTATCCGCTTCACGGCGAGAACACAGGCCAGTGTCGCTAATATATTTATTTAAACGTTTGGGCGCTTGCTCACTCATTGCGCATTAGGTCCTATATTTCAAAAGAGGGCAATATTATCACGGCAAAAAGAAAGGGGCGATTCGCCCCTTTCTTTTTTATGCGTTAAACCGTGGTTTTTATTCTCGGTTGTATACTATTGCAACAGATTTAATCTGGTTTACTGGTTACCTGCAGCTGAAGGAGCCGAACCACTTCCACCCGTTGAACCACCGCTAGATACTACTTTGGTTGCTATATCGCGAATTTCGTTTTCCAAACTGGTAATGCGGCCAGATAAGGTCGTATTGCGTTGCTCTAACACAGACAGTTTGTCGGTTAAATTACGTACGCTTTGCTGAGCGCTTTGTTTATCGCTTGCTGCTTGCTCAAGTTGAACATTAACAGCGAGCAGTTCATCAGCTAACGAAGCAAGTTGATTCTTAACCGAGCCAATGGCCGCTGCTTGCGATTTTACATTTTCTGAAACTGAGTTGATGTTCTTATTCAAGGCGTTTTGAACGTTACCTACGCGGTCGCCAAGATCAGCAATCTCTTGTTGATTACGACGCCAAGCTGACGCCCACAACTTATCCATTTGTTCCCAAAGCTCGTTTGTCTTGTTGGTTAGCTCAGTAACTTTAACTTGCAGGGCAACAGTAGATTCACCAATTTCTTCACCTGTAGCAGATAACTTGTTTTCTAACTGCAAAATGCGCTGCTCCGCTTGCTCAGCAACCGCTTTCTGTTGCTCAAGCATGGTGTACAGGTAATAGCAACCACCACAGGCGGCCAAGGCGATGACGGCAACGAATACAACCCAGATTCCATTACCGTTTCCACCACCAGAGGGTTGGCGGTTTGCTGATGGGGCAGATGAAGGTGGAGGCGTTGCTTTTGTTGGCGCCGCCTGACGTTTTGTTTGGTAATCACGACGGTCTTCTTCATCCAATCTAATGGTTGGAAACTCATCGTTTTTCGAATTATTTGCCATAGTAAATTTATAATCTCGTTATGTAGTACTAACTTCATCGCATTTAGATGCTTTAACTCAATAAGAAGACAGCACATTTATATTTGCGCGCTAAAGCATGTTATCGCTAAATTAAAGGAAATTCTACGGCTTATGCTCAATGTCAATTATACATAAGCCATAAAATCCGAGAATTTCCTTAAAGCGTAGCGCTACTGCTTATCGCCGATCCATTCAACGCGATACAAATCTCGTCTTCTATCAAGATAATTCCGCACAGAGCCTTCATTTTGAAGCTTAGTGAGTTTATCCAAATCCAAATCAACAATGAGCGTCATTTCTGTGTTTGGCGTGGTCTCAGAGACAATTGCGTCATGTGGGAACGCGAAATCACTTGGCGAGAAAACCGCGGTTTGCCCATATTGAATATCTACGTTGTCCACTTTGGGTAAGTTACCTACGCTACCTGCAATTGCCACGTAGCATTCATTTTCAATAGCGCGGGCCTGCGCACAGCGTCGCACGCGCAAATAACCGTTTTTGGTATCTGTCCAGAAGGGGACAAACAAAATTTGCATTTCCTGATCGGCAAGAATACGCGCAAGCTCTGGAAACTCCACGTCATAGCAGATCAAAACGCCGATTTTGCCGAAGTCGGTATCAAATGTCTTAAGGCTGTTTCCGCCTTTCATTATCCAATCTTCTTTTTCGTGAGGTGTTGGATGAAGCTTATACTGGCTTTCAATCGTGCCGTCGCGTTTGCAAATGTAGCTGACGTTATAGAGCTCTTCCTCTTCTACCACAGGCATAGAACCTGCGATAATCGTAATATTGTACGATACGGCCAAATGAGACACGGCAGTTAAAATCTCATCGGTATAGGTCGCTAAATGCCAAATTGCATCAATGGATGAATCTGACGGGCTCAGGCCCATTAATGGCGCGTTGAAAAACTCAGGGAACAGGGCAACGTCGCAAGAATAGTCAGACAAGGCATCGACGAAGTACTCTACTTGTTGTAAAAGCTCTTCTACATTATTGAAGTAACGCATTTGCCATTGAATACATCCGATTCGCGCGCTGGTCTTCCTGCTGGCGATGAGGGAAGGCGTGCCCGGTTCATAATAAATATTGTGCCACTGAAGTAGCGTCGCATAACCCTGTGAGGCTTCATCCTCTGGAAGGTAAGCCGACATGACTTGCTTGACTTCAAATCCATTTGAAAGTTGAAAAGTTAAAATGGGGTCGTAGATGTCTTTGAGCTTGACTTGCTCAATGTATTCATAAGGCGACAGCTCATGCGCATGGTTTTTATAGTTCGGGATTCGACCGCCCGCCATAATGGATTTTAGATTCAAATTACGACAGAGCTCTTTACGCGCTTCGTAGAGACGACGACCAAGGCGTAGACCTCGATACTCGGGTGAAACAATTACCTCAACACCATAAAGCACATCACCGTTAGGATCGTGTGTGGTCAAATAAGCATCACCCGTAATTTCATCGTAGCTGTGTTTATCCCCAAACTGGTCATAATCTACAATCACTGAAATGGCGAAAGCGACCACTTTGCCTTTATCTTCAATACATATTTGCCCATCGGGAAATGTAGTAACTTGGGCTTTATAGTTAGAGTAAGGCCATGCGCCTCCAACGTTGGCGTATACCTCATCCATTAACGCTTTAACATCGTTGTAGTCGTCCAGTCTCAAGTTTCTTAAGTCTAGATGATGTTCCGTTTCTTCTATTTGTGTTTGATCTTGACTCATGGGTTACTCTTTTTGCTAAAAATTTTAGTACGTACATTGCATATATCTTTACTAAACCGCCTTGCCATGCGTTTTTCAACTGTTAATTACAATCCGTATGTGCAGACGTAATGGCAACGGAAACAAGGGCAGAAGAAAAGTCTCTCAATCAACCCTCTTAAAATATACGCCTCGGTTTACTTATTGATTTAGTTTACCTTTACCGTCATTTGTTCACTTTAAAATTGATATTAAATAAGCAAGAAGCGTGCGACTTCTTAACGACAAATAATTTTTCTTTTATCGATAAAAAAATAGCGCGGAAAATGCGTGGTGATGCAATTGCTATAGGATTCAACCCCGCGTATAAGTTCGCTAGTTTTTTAACATACACAACCCGCTCCTAACTACACGATTAGTTAACCGCTCAAAGGTAGAAATGCTCTGATGAATAGAGAACAACTTGCGTCGTATCAGCCTCTTCACGTTTTCGATGAAGCCATATTTGAAAATATCGTCGATGACTTAGTCACGAAAGGCTTTTCTATTCAAGAGCATGGTTTACCTGATTTCATTACACAAGCACTTTTGGCCTGCCAGCGTTCAATCTCTGAAGCTGAATATCAAGCGGCAGGTATTGGTCGCGCAGAGAATTATCAAAAGGCTGAAAAAGTTAGAGGAGACGAGATTTGCTGGATTACAGGTTCATCTAGCGAAGGCGCTTTGTGGCTTTCATGGTGTGAAGCCATGCAGCAGTATGTAAATCGTTCGCTCTTTATGGGGCTTTTTTCTTTTGAAAGTCATTTTGCCTGCTATGAGCCGGGTAAATTTTACAAACGCCATGTAGATGCGTTTAAAGGTCAGGGCAATCGCGTGTTGTCTTTAGTCGCCTATTTGAATGACGACTGGACTTCAGAAGATGGGGGAGAACTCGTGCTCTACACTGATGAAAGTGATCTAATTGGAACAAGGGTGCTGCCAACGAAAGGTACTTTCGTTGTCTTTTTGAGCGAACAATTCCCTCATGAAGTATTACCTGCTGCCCGCAGCCGTCACTCGGTTGCAGGTTGGTTTAGGGTTAACGGAAGCGTTAACGACGCGATTGATCCGCCTCGATAAAAGCACTAATCACGTTGTGAAACGCACGTGTATCTAAAAACCAAGACTTATGTATAATAAGTTTAGGCTGTATGCGCGCTATTATTACAAAACTGGTTTGAATTATGGGCCAGCTCCTCTCGCGCACAGCTCGCGCAACATTGTGCCGTCGCAATAGCAAGTATTCTATTACGACGCTTAGGGAAAAGACGTTAGAAGTGATTGGTAAATGCTGGAAAAAATACCTGCCCCAACCCCAAGAGAAGAATTACATGTGCTGGTTATCGATAACCAGGGGCTTGTACATGATGTAGTGTCATCAGCTTTGCATGAAATTGGAATAAAAAACGTAAGCAGTGCTTTTAATGCCTTTCACGCGAAAAGGTTATGTGCTGCAAGACAATACGACTTTGTTTTACTGGCGTTTAACGTCAGTCACGACAAAGATGGCTTTCACCTTTTTGAAGAATTAAAACACCTCAATCACATCAACGACACCACCACGGTCATTTTTCTCAGTGCAGAGACATCGCCTGAATTGGTTAATTGTATTGTTGAATTGCAACCGGATGACTTTTGGGTCAAACCTCTTCAGCGCAACAAAATTGAGCTGCGTTTGGAATACCTTATCCAAATAAGGTTAAAGCTACATAAAATGCTTCATTGTATGCAGGAGGGGGACTATTCCACCGCTATGTACTATGCAGAGCGCCAGTTAAAAGATCCTTCGCTATCGGAGTATCACACCAGAATTAAACGCTTAATTGGTGATTGCTTATTGCAGCTTCGCGATTATCAAACTGCGGAAGACTACTTTAGAAGCTTATTGCAGAGCATGGATCATGCGTGGGTTCACATTGGTTTAACCCGGTCGTTGCTTCGACAAGATGAATTAGAAGAAGCCCAGCTACTGGTTGATGACTTATTGCAGCGCCACGACACGCGATTCTTAACCTTTGACTTGCTTGCCCAGTATTTCATAGAGAAAGAGCAGTTCGATATTGCCTACGAACAAATGAAAGAGGCGAGTAGGCTAGCACCTCGCAATATTGAGCGTAACAAACGGTTATGGGACCTTGCTCGATTGAACCACGATAAGGTGGGGCAACTTTCAGCCGTTCAGAATATGGCAAAGTTTGCTAAAAATTCTATCCATGACTCACCTCATCTAACGCTCAATGTTATTCGTTCAACCATTGATTTAGCCACAAGCCTTGGCAGTACGGAAGGCGAACGCTATATGAAACGCGCAGAATCTGAACTGGAAGAATTGAAACAACAAAAGGGCATGCAGTCTCAGCTTGGCGAGCAGATTGACGTCGTAAAAGCGCGTGTCTTGTGCTTGCGAGACGACAAAAAAGGGGCTGAAAAGTTGATGAAGGATCGTTCGGCATCTACCGACGGCCTCTCGATGGAAGATAGCCTCGATAAAATGAAAGCATTTCACGAGCTAGGAATGCGTGAACACTGTGTGAGTATATTAGATAAGCTTAGAAAGCAAATTGAGGGGGACACGTTTACTTCTCAAGTGGTAAATGAATACCTGAATCAAGAATCGATTGAACGTACTGAAATTCAATTTACCACAAAAGAGCTTAAGCAAATGGCTGCGGTTAACTACAAAGAGAATCGGTTGTCGCCAGCCTTCAACAATTTACGCCAGGCACTAACACTGTCGCCTAAAGACAAACAAGTTGCGCTTAGCTTGTTAAAAGTTATTACTCAAATTCACTTAGGGGATAATTTAACAGACGAGCAGATGGAAGCGGCCCATAAAGCGGCGAAGTTTCTTCTAAGTAGCGACTTGTCGCCAACCCAGGCTGAAAAGCGGGATCAGTACATAAGCCGAATAGGTATAGAAGTGGACGACAGTAACGCTGCTGACTTAGTTGGTGTGGTGGCTGTTAAAGCATAACGGTTACTACACAGACTGTCATTGGAAAGAGTACCAATAAAAAAGCTGCCTCCATTGAGGCAGCTTTTTTTATGTGAATGAAGCACACCCGTTACGCGTGTACTTCATTCTTTCACTTTTTACTTCTTAACAGTAGTCGAACGACGACGAAAGCCAATCGCTGCAGCTAGCAGGGCAAGAATTCCTCCCATTGCTCCACCTGAGCTATCATTGTTTTCTTCTTCTTCCTCTTCAACTACGTCTGCTTGTAGGTCAAAGGTTGCGATGAATGGGTCGTGATCTGAGCTTCTAAATGGACCAACATCAGTAAAGGCGTAACCGTCTTCATCTGGGTAATAACGAAGCGCTTGATCGTACTGCAACTGGTAAGCTTCAACTGAGTTGATGTTCCAGTGAGCACCGTCAATGGCGTCTTCAAGCATGGCTTCACTTGCTAGTACGTGATCTAAACTACCTACCTGTTCAGTTCCGTAGAACCAATATGAGAAGCCTTCTGCATCAAACTCTTCAGCCAAGTTGTGATAGCCGAAGCTAGACTCTACGTCCACTGACGAGCCTTCATCCATACCTGTATTGACCGCAGTCGTAATAGTGTATCCACGAGACTCAGGTGTGTAATCGGTAAGTACAGCTACTGGATCTTCAGCGCTATAAGCGTTTAAGTCGCCTAAGATAACCTTGCGCTCTGGCAGGCTCTCATCACTTAGCGCGTTGCCTAATGTGATAGCTGCCGATACTCGAAGTGCGTTACAGCTACCCTGAATCGTGGTGATTTCAGACGGCGCTTCTGCCACATCTTCTGCACACTGTGAACCTTTTGATTTAAAGTGATTCACGGCAACAAGGAACGATTTGCTGCTTTCAGTGTGTACAAACGATTGAAGAAGGCTTGGGCGCATGCGTGCCAGGCTATCTTCATCAATTTGTTGCTCTGGCATAGCAACTACCATGGCATCATTTTCTGGCGTCACTACTGTAGCTTTGTATAACAAGCCTACAGTAATCGCATCCGTACCAATTTCACTACCATCACTGGTTGCGATGAATGAGTATTGCTCGGTTTCACCAAGTTCGGTGTTAATAGCATTAACTAGAGATTGGATAGCGCTATCTTCACCAAAACCATCGTTTTCGATTTCCATCAAACCGACAACGTCTGCGTTAAGGTTAACGATAGCTTCAACGATACGACCCTGTTGCAATTCAAACGCCACTTCATCGTCTGCGCCGCGGTTTTCGTCATAATCGAAAGTTACGTCGCCATTTGCATCTACTTCACCATTAAAGTAGTTAAGCACGTTGAACGTAGCAATAGATAGGTTGCCTTCTGTAACCACTGGGTTTGCTTCGCGAGAAGACGTTACTTCGATAACGTCGCTTGGATTAATTCTGTAAGTGCCAAAACTATAGTTTAGTGGGCCAGCAGCAGAAACCGAATCACCAATGCGAACGGCATTAGCGTAGCTGAAAGTAGGGAAGTAATTAAGAGCATCTGGGTACTGCGAGCTGCTGTTATCTTCGATTGTAAGAAGGCTTGTCTCGCTCGCTTCTTCTGCCGCAGTATAAGCTTCTGACAGAGGCGCAGCTACGTCGCTTGGTTGGCGTTTAATTGTATCGCTAACAACGATTTCACCAAAACGCCACAGGTTGTTTGTACTCGTCACTGTTGCATCAGTCACGCTAACAACCATACCTTCAACGGTTTCAAGGTCAAGTTCGTACGGCATAGAAAGTTCTACCGCTGCTACAGCATCCGCTGTACCACAATCAAGTGCAGCCACATCACTATCCATAGCAAGTGTGGTCATACCGTAGTTTTCTTCTACTTCACCGTAAAGGCGAACCAGGTTACCTGTTTCAACGTCGACAGAACCTTCTACAAATAAGCCTTCAGACGTGGCGTCGTCAGCGTCGTAATCAGACGCTTCTTCTTGGACAAAGAAGCCGCCAGCACGTGTGCCAGTTACAATAGCTTCAATTATAACGTTATTGCCAACTTCAGCAGAGCTGCTTTCACTGCCCTGTATAGCACTAATAAGTGTCGCGTCTGCACCGCAAATACCTAGCTCAACAGCAGGCTCTTCTGGAACTTCTACAACGTCACCGCCACCTTCAGTGGTAAATGTACCCGCTGGAAACGGCGTTGCAGCGTCAGTGTTAGTGGTCGAGCCATCAAGCGCGTCAACACCACTGTAAGTCCAGTTAGATGCTTCGAAACTGCCGCCATTTGCTGTTTGACCTGACGTACGGTATGCCCAACCGTCTAGGTACTCCCACGCGGTGCCACTACCGTCGGTGTTGATATCGCCAAACGTGTCAATAACGCTGCCATCTTTAAAAAGCTCAATAGCGTCGTCACCATTAATACCCATTGATGAAGTATCGTAGTCTGGTGCAGAACCGAAAAACGCAGTAAATCCATCAATTTCTGATGCTACGTAGATATAAGTACCAGCGCTTGCAGACGCACCAGCTGGAAACGTAAACTCTTCGCCATCAGTACCGCCGCCGTTGTTTGCAGTTCCAAGGGCATAAGTAGATAAATCTGCTATGTCATTGACTACGAAAAGTTCAACTGCTTTTGGAACACCACCGCTTAACGGTCCATCGATAACACCACTAATGACTAAATCGTTAGCTTGGATGGCGGTTGAAGAAAGTGCAGAAATGATTCCTGCAGATAGTAAAGTTAATGATGTTTTCACGTCATTTTCCCTTTGTAGTTTTCATTATTTTTAATTCACATAAATACTGCTTCTGCTTTTGCCGAAATAGAAAAAACAGAGTGATATGTGAAGCGCAATTTTCTTATTGCTTGAACTACACTAAGGGCATTTGTAATGGATAGGAATGACTTAACCTTATTCAAGCTGTTTTTAAAATATTACTT
>Ga0160422_10002927_pt1 | contig 10599 bp, 7 predicted proteins | sample Fk160mmetaG_FD_108192 | JGI IMG/M metagenome (GOLD analysis project Ga0160422, IMG submission 108192) | Marine microbial communities from the Central Pacific Ocean - Fk160115 60m metaG | ecosystem: Environmental > Aquatic > Marine > Oceanic > Photic zone | place: The Central Pacific Ocean... | reverse complement strand
GAGCTCGGCCTCAGCTGCTTCGGGACTATCAGAGGCGTGGCAGATATTCCGCGTTTTGGAGGATTCATCCTTGCAGCCATAATCGCCACGGATCGTCCCTTCCTCCGCCTCTTTGGAGTCGGTCGGCCCAAGAAGCTTCCTTGCTCTGCTGATGCCATTATCGGCCTCAAGCGCGAGGGCGATGATCGGGGTCTCCTGCATGAAGGATTGAATCGCAGGGAAAAAGTCAAACTGCACGATATGAGAGTAGTGCTCATTAATGAGCTCATCACTTGCCTCAAGCATCTTGAGGCCGCGAATACGGAAGCCCTCTTTAAGGAAGCGATCCAATACGATCCCCGAGAGGCCCTGCTGAATGCCGTCGGGTTTGAAGAGAACAAGAGTAGTTTCGGTAGCCATCTGCGGCAGCTTGCATCGCGAGGAGGGAGGGTCAAGTCAAAGGGAATAGGCAAGAGATGGGGTTCAGAAGGGAGCCGCATAGGTATTACAGCGATTGTGCCAGCCAGCTGTCCAACGTCGCTCCCCCCTCTCGGGGGGAGAGTTTCGAACCCGGCGATCGAGGCACCTCTTGGCCGCAGCTGCGAATTCCCGGGCGGCCGCTTGACCGCCTGACACCGGTCGCATTTCCATCAGCACCCACATCAGCCCCCAGCCCTGCCCCCCGTATTGTTCCCGGGGGTTTGTTCCGTCTCCCTTAAAATTGACGTAATCGATCAACGCGTAAGCGCCATTGGCAGTTGCTGCGACCTTTTCATAGCAATCTTTGATATGGCCTCGTCGAGAGGCCGGGGCAGCGTTCATGATTCTCGGTAGAGCCGCGCGGGACTTCGCCATGATGAAATCGGTCTGAAGCTCAATTGTGGTAGCCAGCCAGCGTCGAAGTCCGGAGAGTGCGGAGCCATTAAATTCCCGCTGGAATTCTTCGCGGCTAGACCAAGGGCAATCAGACAGGAGAGCGACCGCGGGAATATTCAGTGATCTTCTTGCCTGTGCGAATTTGATAAATTCGGGCCATGTTTCTGTCCAACGGCCATCAAATCCGTGTGGATACCAGATGAAATGCCCAATCCCCAGGGAGGGAAATTCCTCGCCAACATTCCAGTGTGTCAGACCGGTCTCCTTGCCTCCGGATTCGTTTTTCCAAATTTTCATGCCGATACGTGCCTTCTGGTTTCCATCTAAGGTGGCGGCTCGTGGAGCCTGAAACTGAGCCCGGACTGTCGGTGGAAAATTTTTGGGCGGCGTGCCCTGAGTCTCATTGAGCTTATTTCCCGGCGAGCAGGATCCCAGGAGAAAGGTGAGAGCGAGTAGTATCAGCAGATCTTGCATGGGTTACTATAACGTGCAGGATCTGTCTTGAGCAACTACGAGCCGAAAATGAGTAAAGTTCCTTGGGATCAAGTGTTAAGCTTCAGTTGGATGGATGTCGCTAAGCTTTTCCTTACAGCGCTCGTGATCCTGATGGTGACCAAGGTCCAGGTTTTCCATGACCGGATATCTGCATTACTGGTAGCCCTCCCTCTGACTTCTCTCCTAGCCATGATCTGGATGCGGGTGGAAGGTCAGGACGCCGGTCGTATTGCCAATCATGCGGAGGGAACATTCTGGTTTGTCCTTCCGACCCTTCCCATGTTTCTCCTGCTTCCTTGGATGCTACGTAATGGCTGGGGCTTTGGAAACGCACTTGTCATTAACTGTCTTGTGACCGTGATTCTTTTCCTGGGACTGGTAGCCATTCTCAAGCGAGTTGGTATCAATCTGATGTGAGTTTCCAGTTATGCTGGTATCCTTGAAATTTTGAATTTGAGATAGCTCGCGCAAAGGTGAGTCAGGGAGAAGGGGCGCTATTTATCCGGATAGACCTTTCGTGACCCGGAATCCTGGAGATAGCAGGGAGGTGTAGTTAGTCCGGAAAAGTTAAAGCATTTTTCACGAATCCCATCTACTCGATGGGCCGATTCTTTTGAGCCTGCAGGGGTTTTTAACCATGAGGAGTGGCATGGAGAGCATGGGTTTTGGTGATCCCAAAGCAGCATATTGCAAACGAGGGTCTCCGGTGTTGGAAGCCACAAGATTCCGCCTCGCGGGCTGGGATTAGTGTAGTGCTGATGACATTCTTTTTGATCACAGAGATGTTACAGGGGCTCGGTAATAGATGGCAGTGGCTATCAGGACTCGTATAAAACCCTTCTATTTTTGAGAATTACGGGACAATGCGCAAAATTTCTTGTATGAAGTCTTGAAGTGTGATCTTTCCAAACTCTTGAGCGGGAAGATTTATTTCTTCCCATATTACGAACCAGAACGTGCTGATGGAGGCTGATAACGTAATTCCCTTCGAGCAGCCGAAGCCGGTATCTGGATTTTCCGGTAGACCCATGAAAAGTGATCTCGTAGAGCAGGCAGCAGAACTCGTCCCCGATCCGCAGATTCTCATCAATATGGTTTCCAAGCGGGTTCAACAACTGAACACCGGGCGTGCTCCCTTAATTGATACCGTGCCAAGTATGGGCGCTGCCGATATTGCGCTGACGGAAATTATTGAGGGCAAGATTAAGATTGCCGAGGAATCCAATGCTTAGTGACCGGGCGGGGTCGCCTGTAGCGGAGTCCGGGTCATGAGTCGAGATGTTGCCAGAAATAAAAAGGCACGTCGCGATTATTCTATTTCAGACGTTCTCGAGGCTGGGATTCAGCTCAGGGGCACTGAAGTTAAGTCTATAAGGGAGGGAAAGGTAAATATCTCAGATGCCTTCGTCCGTATCGAGCGCAGGGAGGCCTTTCTCTACGGTTGCGATATTCAGCCGTGGCAGGCAGCGGGAGAGTATTTCCAGCATGCACCGAAGCGTCCTCGACGATTACTTCTTCACAAGAATGAAATCCTCAAGCTCGCTCAGGCCACTGATGAGAAAGGATATACGCTTCCATGTCTCCGGCTTTATTTCAAAGGAAGTCGAGTCAAGGTCGAGCTCGGCCTGGGAAAAGGCAAGAGCCATTCCGATCAGAGGCACGACTTGAAAAAGCGCGCAGAAATGAGAGAGGCCGATCGAGAAGTAGCAAGGTTCAACCGGCGCTAGGGCGATATTGGAAACAGCGGCTCGTTATCACAGAGTTACACCTGTTACCGAAAGGATGCCGCCAACTCCCCTGAGGTCATCCATCACCTCACCGGCAAGAGGTTGGTCGACTTCAATGATCGTGAGCGCACTCCCGTCCTGCTTGTTGCGAGCCAGAGACATGTTAGCGATATTGACGTCAGCCTTCCCGAGGGTAGAGCCGATAGCCCCGACGATTCCGGGCCTGTCGTCGTTTGAAACGATGAGGAAATGTCCCTCGATATTTGTGTCAACGAACGTATGGTCGATTTCCACGATTCGTGGCGTTCTCCCGATGATGGTGCCGGCGAGGCGAAACTTTGCATCACCTTTCGTCAGTTCCGCCACGAGGAGCTCCGAAAATTCCGTTGCCGCGCTGATTGTGGACTCCGTGAGATCGAGTCCCATGCTTTTTGCGACTGCGGGAGCATTAACGATGTTTACCTGTCCCTCGTTACATGCTGCGGAAAGAAGGGCTGTGAGGACATGGCGAGAAACCAGTCCAGTGTCTTGCTCGGCGAGGGCTCCATGATACGAGACCCTCAGGGAATCGGGGCTTGCCGGTCCCAGCTTGGCGAGGACTTTGCCAAGTGCAGTCGCAAGATTCAGATACGGTCCGATCTGGGCCAAGGCTGCGGCATCGAGGGATGGCATGTTGATGGCATTCCGAATCTCCCCGGTTGTCAGAAAGTCCCGGATCTGCTCAGCAACCTGAATACCTACATTCTCCTGCGCTTCTGCTGTAGAGGCGCCAAGGTGTGGGGTAAATGCGATGTGCTTTTCGCAGGAAAACAGGGGGTGATCTTCAGATGGAGGTTCGTTCTCGTAGACGTCCAGAGCGCAACCGGCAATGTGACCGGTATCGATTGCGGTCTTGAGGGCATCCTCATCGATAAGTCCTCCCCGGGCGCAATTTACTACCAGTCCACCCTTATTCATCAGAGCCAGGCGCTCGGCGTTAATGATGTGCCTGGTATCATCGGTCAGAGGCACATGGAGGGTAACCACATCAGCTCCATCGAGCACTGCATCGGGCGAATCTGCCAGTTCGATCTTTAGCTCATCGGCCCTCGCCTGCGTGAGAAAAGGGTCAAAAGCGACAACCTTCATGTTGAATCCCTGTGCTCTTTTAACAAATTCACTTCCAATCCGGCCCATACCGATCACAGCAAGGCGTTTCCCATTCATTTCGATACCCGAGAAGGCTTTCCTTGCACTTTTGAAATCACCATCGAGGACGCCAGCATGAGCTGGTGCGATATTACGAGCGGTAGCAAGCATGAGGGCAAAGGCGTGCTCCGCTGTCGATACCGTATTGCCCGTAGGAGTATTCATGACAATCACTCCATGAGCACTTGCTGCTTCCCGATCGATGTTATCAACACCGACTCCTGCGCGGCCGATGGCCCGGAGCTGGGAGCCACGAGCGATGACCTCGGCATTCGGCTTGGTTTGGGATCTGACGATAAGTGCGTCGTAGTCCCCGATAATTTCCATCAGCTTGTCGGGCTGGGAACCTAGATCGGGGATAAAGTCGGCAGAAATGTCGGGGTGGTCGTTCAAGAGGTCGACCCCATGCTCGCTGATGGGGTCCGCGACAAGGACACGGTGACTGGCCATTGGATTGTGGTGGACTTATGCCAGACAGCACGGAAAGGCAAGGACATGACGGTTCTTCCGGCTTTAAGGACTCCTGCGGTCCGGTTTTGGTCTAGAAAGACGCGTGAAATCACGAAACTGGGCGAGGTGAGCGGCCACGATCTGCCCATGGCGTCCCAGATGAAGGCCGATGGGTTTTTCTCGCTTGGGTGCCTCCTCGCTTGACGCTGGTGGGAGGTCTGGAAGAGTCCCGCCTGTGAGCGACGACCAGAGACGACAGTATTCCTCGAAAGTACTGGACGGCCCAGACAGGGCACCCAGCCGTGCGATGCTATATCCGGTTGGCTTTAAGAGGGAGGACTTTGATAAGCCTCTCGTTGGAGTGGCCTCCACCTGGAGTCAGGTGACCCCGTGCAACATGCATATTGACCGGCTTTCTCGCGAATCGGCGAAAGGCGTAGACGCGGCTGGTGGGAAAGCGGTGATATTTAACACCATCACGATCTCGGATGGTATTTCCATGGGGACTGAAGGAATGAAGTACTCGCTCGTCAGCAGGGAGGTTATCGCAGACTCGATTGAAACTGTGGTTGGCTGTGAGGGAATGGACGGGGTGATCACGATCGGGGGCTGCGACAAGAACATGCCGGGCTGTATCATTGGAATGGCACGCTTAAATCGTCCTTCAATTTTCGTCTACGGGGGAACCATCCTTCCGGGGTGCTCAGTGGTTCAGGGGGAAGAGAAATCGCTCGATATCGTTTCAGTTTTTGAAGCAGTGGGGAAACACGCCAGCGGCGAGTATTCGGATGCAGATCTGCAAGCGGTCGAGGAGAGTGCTATCCCGGGGGAAGGTTCGTGCGGAGGCATGTATACTGCAAATACCATGGCGAGTGCGATTGAGGCTCTCGGTATGAGTCTCCCAAACAGTTCGGCGCAGGCTGCCGTCGGAGAAGACAAGATGCGGGATTGCTTCGATGCAGGAGCGGCCGTGCTCACAATGCTTGAGAAGGGCATTACTCCGCGTCAGATCATGACTCGAAAGGCCTTTGAAAATGCCATTACTCTGGTCATTGCGCTCGGGGGTTCTACCAATGCCGTTCTGCATCTTCTCGCGATGGCGCATGCCGCAGAGGTGCCGTTGAGCATTGATGACTTTACAGAGATCGGAAAGCGGGTGCCAGTGGTCGCAGATCTCAAGCCCAGCGGTAAGTTCGAGATGGCCCCTCTGGTGGATATTGGCGGCACCATCCCTCTGATGAAGATGCTGCTCAAAGGAGGCTTGCTTCATGGTGACTGCCTCACTGTGACCGGTCGCACAATGGCAGAAAATCTGGCTAATTCAGACATCGAGTATCCTGACGACCAAGTCATTATCCGGCCCTTGGATAATCCCATAAAGGCGGACAGTCACCTGCGGATCCTCTATGGCAATCTGGCCCCCGGCGGGTCCGTGGCGAAGATCTCAGGGAAGGAAGGTCAGGCCTTCACAGGGCGTGCCCGCGTATTTGAGTCAGAGGAAGGTGGAATGCAGGCGATCCTCGAGGGAGAAATTGTTGCCGGGGACGTGATCGTCATTCGGCGCGAGGGCCCCAAGGGGGGGCCGGGAATGCGTGAGATGCTTGGCCCAACTGCGGCTGTCATGGGCAGAGGACTGGGCGATAGTGTGGCCCTGATAACCGACGGCCGCTTTTCCGGGGGAAGTCATGGCTTCGTAGTTGGCCATATCACTCCCGAGGCCTTCGAAGGAGGTCCTATCGGGCTTCTTGTGGAAGGGGATCAGATTACGATCGACGCAGTTGCAAACAAGATCACAGTGGATATCAGTGACGAAGAAATGGAAGGACGTAAAGCGTCCTGGAGACGTCCTGAACCCCACTATCGGCGCGGAGTTCTGGCGAAATATGCAGCCTCTGTTACCTCTGCCAGTGAAGGGGCAGTTACAGATAAGAATCTCTAGGATTCAGCGGCAGACAGAGTCTACTTCTCAGGAGTCTTTTCGGGAAGAATGGCCATTTGGGCCGCATTGGCTTTTGCCAAATACTTTTTCGCCAAGGCGTTTATCTCCTCTAGCTTGATCGAGGCATAGTCCTTATCGCGCTCGCGTGCCCAGTCGAGCCGGTAGGGCTCAGATTGAGATTGGGCCATCACGGTATTAAGCCAGTAACCGTTATCCCTGAGGGTTTTTTCAAGATTGGACAGAATGGGTTTCAGTGCTCGATCCAGTTCGTCCTGGGTTACCCCCTCGGATCCGAGTTGGAGGCCCATTTCGTGAATCAGTCCCGTGACCTTTTCTACATCTTCGGGAGCGCCTATCGACATTGCCATCAGGTTCCCGTAGTCAAAGACCATGCTCGAACTCGCATGAGCCTGTGGGCTGTAGGTTGCTCCAAGTTCCTCCCGGAGCTTGGTTCTCAACCGGTCGTCCAGGATTGTAGCGAGCACGTTCAGGCGACGCAGTTCTCCGATTTTTTCCCGCACCGGAGGAATTTTCCATCCAACAACGGAGGCTGCCTGTGGAATTTTAGAGGTGTAGGTGAATTTCTTGGTGACCGGCAGGGAGGGAGTCTGAATCTCTCGTTCCTTGCTCAGGGCCGGCTTGGTGGAGGATCTCGCGGGGAGTGCGCCAACCGTTTTGAGCAGAAGAGGAATTGTTTCCTCGATATTGAAATCCCCGACGAGGCTGATTTCGAGATAGGCGTTCTCAAATTCTTCGTCGACCCATGCCTTGACGTCGGAAGCTGTATATTTGGAGAGGATCTTGGCGTCAGGTTTGGCAAAGCGGCCATCACCACCACGGGACCATTCCTGCATCTCGGCCATCGCTCCGCTGATTGTAAACTGCAGCTGGGAGCTCATCATGGGCAGCATCTTACGAAATTGCCGCAGAGCCTCCTCTCGATATCCAGGGTCAGTAATTCTCGCGCAAACAAGCTGTAGTTGCATTTCAAGATCCTCCTGCGTTGTGCTTCCATCGACGGTAAAGGCATCCTCATCGACTCCGAGGCTTGCTCCTACATTCCGCCCCGCAGAGATTCTTTTGAGGTCGTCACTACTGTGTTTCCCAAGACCTCCGGCGTTGAGAAGAACCGTCGAGAACATATCCAGACTCGGCTTATCGACGGGTTGGGTCAGCTTGCCGTTCCCGAACCTGCCATGCACACTGATGGAGTTTTTCTGGAAATCCGTGGTCTTGAGGTTGACTCGGACATTGTTGGAAAGGATCAATTGGGTAATCCCAAGATCGTTAACCTCGCGTCTGGACGTTATTGTTCCAGCACTGCCAAAATCAGTATAAGCGAAGGATACCTCTGCTTTCTTTTTCGGCGGATCAACCTTTACTGCCTGACTTTCCTTGTAGAGAGCGGTCAGAATGCTGGCCCCATCTTCAGGAGCACTTTTTGAGGTAAGGGTGATCGTCAGGTCCCGGTTTTTCCAGAAATCACGCAGGGCTTCATGGCACTTTTCTGGCGTGAGCGACTCAACAGCAATTTTGGTAATACGCAAGGACTCCGATGGACTGTTAAAGACGCGCTTCTCATTGATACTGTTAACGAGGCCCATGGCTAACGAGGAGGACTGGCGGGTATCGGCTCTCTTGACGGCCTGCTCTGCCTGATTGATGATGGCTGCTTTAGTCTCGTCTAGTTCTGCGGTGGTAAATCCGTGTTCCAAGGCTCGTCGGAGCTCCTGCTCCAGGACGGGAACCGCCTCTTTCCACTTTCCCTCTACAGCGGTGACATCAATCGAACCGAATTCGATAGCATTGAACCATTCGAAGCGTCCTGCGCTACCCGAGGAGATCGGTGAACCCTCCTCCTTGGCGAGGATTTCAAATCGGCGACCAATGATTGAGTTTGCAACGCTTAGAGGGTAGCGCTCCACCCTGTTTGAGACGCTGTCTGACTCAGTCTCAAGTTCCTGCACGAAGCCTAGTGCTAAGTCGTCACTCTTAACTTCTTTATCCGAAAATACTGCCGCCTTAAATTTGAATCCCTCAGGGATTGTTCCCAAGTTTGGCGCATCTCCCGGTTGCTCCGGATTCTTCATCGACGCAAACGTCTCAATAATCCGTTTTTTGTATACCAGCGGATCAATGTCCCCCACTACGATGAAGGTCATATTGGTGGGGGTATAGTAACCCTCGTAAAATGATGTGAAGCGATCTCGCTGGGCTTCCTTAATGACTTTCTCGGTGCCAATAGGAAAGCGGTGAGTGATCAGAGAATCAGGCAGCAGGAAGCTGAATTGCTGCTCCATGAGGCGCATCTCAACGGAATCTCTTGATCTTTTCTCGGAGAGAATGACCCCACGCTCCTTATCAATTTCCTTAGGGTCAAGTAGAGCGCCATCACCAAAGTCTCTCATGACATCGAAACCGAGCTTCAGCGTTTCCTCCTCAATGTTTGGAAGATCGAGCATATAAACTGTCTCATCGAAGGAAGTGTAGGCGTTTGCGTGAGATCCAAAGGCGATTCCGAGACGCTGCATTTGGCCAAGCAGGTTTTCTACGTCCGGAAAATTTTTACTGCCATTGAAGAGCATATGCTCAAGAAAGTGAGCCAGTCCGCGTTGATTATCTGCCTCATGAAGAGATCCCGCGGCAACATGGAGTCGCAGGGAGACCCGGCCCGGAGGTTCAGCGTTCCTTCGAATCGCAAAACGCATTCCGTTGTCAAGGGTTCCAAATTCTACCTCGGGGTCGACCGCGATGTCGCTGTCCTCATGAGGCCATGAAGCCGACTTGGTCTCCTTTGCGGAGAGAGAGGCACTTCCTCCCAGAGTAAGGAGGAGAGAAAGAAAGAGAATTTGCTTCTTCATTGCGGGACGATGGTTGGTTCTTCAGAAAACTTTGCAATGATGAAACGGCACCGGGCGTGAGGATTGTGCAAAATGCATTGCATTCCTCACTTGCGGGTGCTTCTCTTCCCGCCCGATTTCCCGGCGCACGTGGCGGAATTGGTAGACGCGCTAGATTCAGGTTCTAGTGAGTGAATAACTCGTGGAGGTTCGAGTCCTCTCGTGCGCACCACTGTTTTTGTTGGGTCAAAATTCTATCAAAGGCTTGATTTTCTCCTAAAGGCCTTGGCGTGGGGCCTGTCCTATGGATGTTGAGAAGAATGATGAGGCCTCACTCTTTCTCCGTTCTTACCTACTGTCTCCTCCTCTGGTCTCCCGTGCTGTCGGTGTCAGGTCAGAGTAATGATGATCACGAGACCTTGCGGGTGTTTATTTTTGCAGGCCAGTCAAACATGGTGGGCTCTGATTCTAAGGTGGGAGATATCAAGCGCTTCCCACCGTATGCCGGTCTGGAACATCCGCAGGAAAAGGTCCTCTTCAATTACTGTATCGGCCGGGAGAATAAAAGGCGATCAGAGGGATGGGTGGCACTTCAGCATATCAATAATGTGGTTGGTCCGGAACTGAGTTTTGCCCGTAAGGTAACGAGGCATATCAAAGCCCCTGTCGGTATCATCAAGGTTGCGGCTGGAGGAACTCATCTTGGGGGAGATTGGAATCCCGATGATCCCATTGGGTTTAAGATGTATCCCCTCGCGCTGGAGACCATCCGGAACGCTTTGGCCGATCTGGACGAGAAGGGAATCAAATACCGTCTAGAAGGGTTCATGTGGCATCAGGGCGAGAACGACATGTTTAATGGCGATTACATGGAATCCTACGGCAAGAATCTAAAGAGGTTTCTCGCCAGTTGGCGCCGCGACCTCAAGACTCCAGGTCTCAAGTTCTACATCGGGGAGCTGTGTACTAAGACGATCTGGGGAATGGACCTTCGGCCCCGCATGTATGCTATCAGTCTTGGCCAGCGGGAGGTTACCTCGACCGATCAACGGGCAGAGTATGTAGCTACTTCCCATGTGGGAGCAGAGATCGGTCGGCCAGTCGG
>Ga0160422_10002926_pt1 | contig 10600 bp, 13 predicted proteins | sample Fk160mmetaG_FD_108192 | JGI IMG/M metagenome (GOLD analysis project Ga0160422, IMG submission 108192) | Marine microbial communities from the Central Pacific Ocean - Fk160115 60m metaG | ecosystem: Environmental > Aquatic > Marine > Oceanic > Photic zone | place: The Central Pacific Ocean... | reverse complement strand
TTAAAGATGGAACAACTAAGAAAGTATCACAGAAACAAGCATCAGCATATCTTAAGAAACATGACAGTGCAAAACCAGCTGATAAGATGAATATGTACAAAGCACATGACAGTCATAAGTCATTTATGAAGCACGTTGGTGAAGCAATGAAAGGTATGGGTGATAGTTCAATGACAGGAATGGATCCTAATGATGCATCAAAACCAGATGAAGCTGCAAAAGATAGAAAAATGGCTCGTAAGATGCAGCAACACGATATGAAAAAAGGTAGAGATATTACTAAAATTAACTATTATTCAGCAGATGCAAGAAAAAGATACCAGAAGAAGTTTGGTGAAGGAATGATGGATGATATTAAAGATAAAGTGAAAGCATCACCTCTTAATATGAATACTTTATCAAGAAAAAGAGCTCAAGTTAAAGTTGATCTTAAAAAGAGATTAAACAAAATGGAAGCTGTAAATGATAAAGATAAAAAAGGTTTAGAAAAGCTAGCAAAAGGACTTAAAGGTTCAAGTCAGGCTCACTTAGATCAAATGAAAAAGTTAAAGAAAATGATTTCTGATGGTTATATAGCAGAGAAGTCAGTACCAAACAATCCTAAACTATGGGCAGCAAAGAAAGCAGCAGCTAAAGCTAAATTCGATGTATACCCAAGTGCTTATGCAAATGGATGGGCAACTAAGGCATATAAGAAAGCTGGTGGTACATGGCGTTCAGAGAGTGTAGAACACGATCTAAACGAGTTATCTACAAGAACCCTTACTAACTATATCCAAAAGGCTTCTAACCCTGTTAAGAAGAAGTCAGCAATTAATTTAGCATCTAAAGGTGGATATAAGTTAGGTCAGCAAAGCTCAAAACCAATGGGTGGAGACTTTAGTGCTGGTGAGAAAGAAGACAGAAAAGCATTCAAAAGAGGTAAGGGCATAATGAGAGCTGCTCAAAAGATTCAAAGAAAGACATATGGTAATATGACAAAACCTACACCGTATGGTGGATCAGAAATGAGTCCTAGTTTAACAAGAAAAACTAAGAAAGAAGAAAAGATGCCAGGACAAGAGTATAGAACTCAAATGTCTAAAGTAAAATCTAAAGATCCAGCAATCAGAAAAGCTATCTCTAACATCTATGATAAGAAACCTGGAAAAGACATAAATCATCCAGAAGTTAAAGCAGCTAAGAAGTATATGAAGACTGAACAGACTGTTAATGAAATCTCAGCAGATTTGATTAATAGAGTAAGACAGAAGAGAAGTGCAAACGTAGTAAGAGCATATCAAAAATATGATGACTACAGATCTCCAGAATACAAAGATGCTGTCAAAAAATCTAAAAGAAACCAAATGTTAACATTTAGAGCTGGAGCTAAGAAAGCTAAGAAACTTGGAGATGCTCTATCAAAAGCATATGGACCAGGTGGAACCGCATATAAGAAAAGAGAGCAACAAAAGAATACATAAATAGGAATAGATATGAAAAAGTTTAACCAATTCAACGAAATGAGCATGAGTGTTACTCTTAAGCCTAAGAAGAACAACATGTATAAAGTTACTGGCGTCGGTAAAAAGATGGCAGCTCATGGTGGTATCAAGAAAGGTGAAAAGTTTCATGATAGAGATATAGATGGAATGCACGATTCTGGTATCAAAGTTAAATACGAAAAGCCAAAACCAATGAAAAAAGAATCTAAAGACTTACAGGAGTTATCTCCTTCAACTATTTCAAGTTATCAGAAGAAAGCAGGTCAACAATATAGAGACCTTAAAAAAGATCCTAGAAGGATGACTGATAATCAAGCTACTGCAGGAGAGATCAAAGGTTATATCTCTCAAAAACAAGCTGATAAAGGTAGAGAGCTTCAACAGAAGATGCAACAAAGAGGAAAAGGTTTAGCAATGTCTAAAGGTAAAGGCATGAAGAAAGAAGAAACTGTTAACGAAAGAAATACAGGTGTAAAAGAAATGCCACCTATCAAGGTGAAGATTAAACCATTAAAGTTTAAACCTATTCCTGGTAATCCAAAATATAAAGGACCAGCAAATCCTAAGCCACCAGTCATGCTTAATGTAAGACAAAAAGATGGAACAATGAAAAAAGTAGCAAAAGAAGCAATTGAAAGAAGAATGGATAGAAAAACTATCATTGCTACAGATCCAGCTACAGGAAGAAGGATTGTAAAGATTGCTCCTAAGAAAGAGATTAAGATTGGTAAAGGAAGAATGGAATCATATGTAGCAGAGATTTCAGATAAGATGAAAGTTGATTACATTAACAAAGCCAAGAAACAAGTTACTGATAATGAAAAGTTTGCTTTACATACAGGCAAACCTGGGGCACAGAAAGCTATTTTAAAAAGAAGAAAAGGTATTAGAATGGCTACTGGAAAATTAGGTGAAGATATGAAACCTTCACCAATGAAGAAGCCTGAATACAGTAAAAAAGAGGTTAGGATGGGTAAAGGTGTTGCTTTTGACAAAAGATACAAGCAAGGCAATTACTCAGGTGCATATAAAACTATAAATAAGATAAAGAAAGGGTTAGCAGATCATCCTAAAGTCGCAGACGCACTTAGACGAGCTAACGAGGAAAAAGGAGAGTAATTATGTCAGACATATTTGGCACACAAAACAGCAAAGCTACTCAAGCCGTCATTGATGCAGCATCTAAAATATTGATGGGTGTCAAAGATGATGAGACAGCAAAAGCTCAAACTGAAGAAGAACATCCAGCTGTAACACAAGCTGAAGCAAAAATGTCTTCTAAAGAGAAAATGAAGAAAGGTTTATACAATAGTATGGATCCAGTAGGGGATGAAGACGGAGATGTTGATAACGACGGCGACATGGACAAATCCGACAAATACCTTATGAAGAGAAGAAAAGCTATAAAGAAAGCTATGAAGAAGGAAGGTTTTGAACTACCTGAATACGTAGTTGACGCTATAGAAGAAGCTCTTGCAGAAGACGAGGACTTTGAAATTCAACTAGATGAAGCAGAAGACCTTAATACTGACAATGCTGCAAAAGTAGTAAACCATGACTGTGCAAAACACGTTGTTCATAAAGAACATGGTGAAGGACAGTGTGTTCCTGGAATGCATACTCTTGAAGAGAATGAAGATGGAACTGGTTTCGTCACACATTACGATGTAATGTTTGGTGATACAATTGTAGAAGATGTCCCAGTAGAAGAGCTAGAAATAGTTTCTGAAATGCATCATGGGCATCCAAAAAAGAAAGACAAGAAGTAATATAAATAGTATTACAATATTTTAGGAGAAGAAAATGGCACTTTGGGGAAACAAAGACGACAAAACATCTACAGGTACAGTCCAAGTACATGCAAACGGAGACGTAGCAGGTACTTCAACTTTATTTGATAGTGAAGCTAAAGTTGGTGACTACTTAGTCATTAACAGCACTGTCGGGTTCATTATCAGCTCTATTACTTCTAACACAGCAGCTACTGTTGTGGCAGCTAAGGCAGGTACATCTGTTAATGCAATTGCGGCATCTAACAACTATACGTTGAACGAGAAGCCTGTATCAGTAGCATTTTCAGAAGTACCAAGCGCTGTTTCAGGAGATCACACTAAAGTATTTGGTGTTGACACAACTGAGATGGGCGTAACTGACGCTACACATGCTGGTTGGGTTAGACGTATTACTAAGACAGACATGCATGGAAACGATAGAGTTATGCATGAAGTTTTAGTAGCTAAATCAGACATATCTGGTGATGCAGCTGACGATACAGAATTCGCAGACAGCTAAACATAGGAATTTATAATGCCAAAACTTACTGAGCTCACAGCAACCAGTACAATTGCTAATGCAGACATACTGGTTGTAACTACTAATACAAGTGGTACAGCTGTTTCTAACAGCTTAAGTATCAATACATTAAGTAGTGCAGTCTCAGTAGGTGGTTCGGCATTTCCAGGACACGTAGTATTCACAGTGTCCGCAAATGGAACTGGAGCATTTAACTTCGCAGGAGGTGGTGCTCAAGGTTCAGACAACGAGACTCTATTTTTATACAAAGGATTTACTTATCAATTTGATGCTAATTCAGTATATGGGTCTCATCCAATCCGATTAAACCACACCGACGGAACGGCTTATAGTAATGGTGTTAGCACAACAGATGGACGTATTACATTCACTGTACCACAAAATGCTGCTAACTTGATATATAGATGTACAAATCACGCAGCTATGAATGGATCAATTGTAATAGTCTCATAATACTTACATAAATAATATTATGAACAAAATTGATGAATCGAACTTTATATTATTTGCAGCACAATCATACGACAATCCACAATGTATGGATGAGACCGAATTCTTCGATGATCTCAAAAGATTCAAGTATCTGAAACGATTATTTAATAAATATAAAGAGAATGGTGAACTTAAGGAACGATTAGTCCTTAATCACTTAACAATTTTGTATAATCTATTTGATAAAGGAGCAACTAGAATGTTGTTCTTTAAACTTAGAAACTACTTAGATATACTAATACCATTCCTTGTTGTGTTGGGAAGACTTCCAACTAAAGTAGAAGGAATAGGAATACAAGGTAGAATAGTTTATACTAACGACGTAGAAGTGGATCCGTATGTGGTGGATTTACTTAGGAGCATTTAATGGCAAGAACATCAGCAGTTGATATGTTTGTAGTCTATCAGTTTATTAGAAGACTAGCAACTCCATTTAACAAATGGGATGCTTATAAGACTGGAGTGATAGATGACAGAGGAAATATCAAAGTAAAACCTAAAGACAGAACACCAGAACAAAGAAGGTCGTTCAAGGTATTTGATGTGATGATTACTAAGTTAAAAAGATTATTAGAAAAGATTCCAGGAGGCAGATCCAGATTAGCAAGTTATGCTGCTGCCTTATATTTAATCAAAGAAGATTGGGGATCTAAAACAGAACAACAAATTTTATCTGAAAGCAATCAAGACTTTACAGATTACATTAGGATCTATAGATTAGACAACTATAAGAGAGCATTAGAAGAAATGCCAACTAACTCTATGGGTGCAGGAAATATAGCAGGCGCAGGTGTAAATGGACCTGACGATGTAAAGATGGCTAAGAAAGCCAGGAAGAAGTACAAAACTCAGAACAAAATAGATGCAGCTAACTATCATGGTGGTCTGCAACATTATGTTAACATGAGATTTAATGGAATAAAATAATGATAAGAAATATATTATTGGGCGTGATTGGTGTGATGGGATTGTTATTATTCTTTTTATACAATCAAAACGAATCAAACAAAGCTCTATTGTTAGAAGAGAAGGTAAAGAATAGTGAACTTACAGTTGCACTAGAAGAAACTAAATCTAACTTAGAGAATCAATTAACACAACTCAACTCTCTAAATGCTGCGAACCAAGCATACGAAGCTGAAATGGCTGAGTACTTGGACATATTTCGTAGACATAATCTATCTAAATTAGCAAGTGCTAAACCAGGAATGATTGAGACTAGAGCAAATGAAAGAACAAAGGAGGCTTTTGATGCAATTGAAGACGTTAGCAAACGTATTAGCGATATCAATGATCCTCAGTAGTTGTTCTATTCTAGGACAAAGACAGGTAGAAGTTGTAACTAAACCTGTGCAGATAGACATTGTTCAACCAACAATGCCAAGAGAGATTGACTTAAAAGAACCTAAGTGGTATGTAGTATCAGATACCAAAATCATAGAAGCGTGTCTTAAGGATCCTGAAACGAAGAAGCCTGATTGTAAATTAGGTAGAGAAGACAGGTATCCTGAAGGATACACTTATCTCGATAAGTTTATCGATGATATTAAGAAGAAGCACGGTGGTGACATTGTGTTTGTAGCTATGACGGTAGATGATTATGAATTGATGTCTTACAATACGCAAGAGATCAAGAGATATATAAATCAATTAGGGGAAGTAATAATTTATTACAGAAACGTAACAATGAATGATGAGCAGCTTGAAGCTGTAGGAATTAAGGTAAAAGAAGATGAGTAAATTTAATTTAGGAAACGAAAGTTATGAATCCTGGTTATTTGCTGAATGTGCTGCAGCTGCCTATAAAGGAAAAGTTGCTGGACAAAAAGCATTTAAGAAGTTAGGATTCACTTCATATAAACTTATGGATCTATTAGGAGCACAAGCTGTGTGTGCATCTAATCCTGAGTTTGTAGTTATAGCATTTAGAGGAACACAGCCCTCACAAATGTCAGATGTAAAAGCTGATTTAGACTTCTGGCCAACAGCTCAGAAGAATGGAGAAGGATCCGTACATAATGGATTTGCATATGAAGTAGATAAGATAGAGCAAGACATTGCAGACTATCTAAGACGTCATAAAGGTAAACCATTATATGTTTGCGGACATAGTTTAGGTGGAGCAATGGCACAGATTTGGGCACAAAGAAATGAACCAATCGTTACTGCTATGTACACTTATGGTTCTCCAAGAGTAGGTGATGCTGTATTTAGAGATAAACTATTAGTTAAGCATGTAAGATGTGTAAACAATAATGATGTAGTTGCTTCAATACCACCAGCAGTATTCTTTAGACATACTGGTGATATCAAATATATTGATAGTGATGGTAAAGTAATGAAAGACTACTCATGGTGGAAAGACTTCAAAGATATGTGGGCAGGTTTCTGGGATGCATGGTCTCAGTTTAAGCTATTTGATGGAATTGCAGATCACAATATAGCTAAATACGCGCAGAATCTTAAGAAGAACATCGAGGAGTAATATGTGGTGGCTCATTCTCAAAGCTATAGTATCATCAGTAGTCGGAAGTACATTTTATCAATGGTTCAAGAAAACCAAGGTTGGGGTTTGGTTCCAAGATAAAGTCGATGACTTTATGGAATATATCGCTGAAAAGTATGATATAGAAATAGCTAAAAGAGAAGAGAAATGGTTGTCCCAATATCCTAATCTTGCAAAGAGAATTGAATTATTAGAGGACAAAGCTCACTACAAATGTGGTTTAGAAGATTTTGATGGTTTTGAAGAGCTCGATAAAAGACTTAAAGAACTAGAAAACAAGGATAGTTAAATGCCACAGGACAAACAGATTGACCAAGTTTACAAGGTCATAAACAAACTTGATACTGCTATTGATAAGCTAGCAGATGTATCAAGTGATATCAAGCAAATACTAGCAGTGCACGAGCAGCGTCTTGATCAGACAGAAACTATCATGGACAGGCACTTCACTCAAATGGATGCAGTACATAGTAGAGTTTCTCAATTGAGAGATGATATGAATGAAGCAGAAAAAAGATTGATTGCCGAGCTAAATGACATTAATAAATGGCGTTGGCAAATGATGGGTGCAGCTGCTGGTGTTGCAGCTCTTATCTCAATAGCAGGTAAATTACTTCCTATGTAGTTGACTTTATAACCATTTGCACGTATAATACTGCCTATGAGTGAATGGTTACAGCGCAAGTACATTCTACTATTATCAAACACTTTAGACAAGTTCAAAGAAAAGAACGGCACGTTCAATTGTAGGTGTCCTATATGTGGAGATAGTAAGAAGGATAAACACAAAGCAAGAGGATACTTTTTGCATAAGCAAGGAGTATACAAATACTTTTGTCATAACTGTGGTGCAACAAGAACTGTTGAGAACTTTCTTAAAGAGTTTGCACCTCCTTTATATCATGAATACAAACTTGAAGTAATCAAAGAAAGTAGAGAAGAACTACCATCAGCAGTAGATGATGCTGCAGATGTTATGAGTTCGTTTACAAGTAAGCCTTCTTTCACTAATCTTAACAAAAGACCATTCACAGAACTAAAAGCAATATCTCAATTGCATCACGAACATCCTGCTGCAATGTATGTAAAGAGCAGAAGGATACCATCTAACTATCACTACAAGTTGTATTATGTAGAGAATGGTTACGAATGGGCTAAGAAATGGTTGCCAGAAAAGTTTCAAGCGGACTTCAAAGGTAGAGATCCAAGAATAGTTATGCCTATGTGTGATAAGAAAGGTAAATGTTTTGGTGCTGTAGCAAGAGGAATATTACCTAATCAACAAAGGTATTTGAAGATGTTATGGACAGAAGAATCAGGTTTTGTTTATGGACTTGACACTGTAGATATTGCGAAGACTATATATGTAGTCGAGGGTCAATTTGACAGTATGTTTTTACCTAATTGCATAGCAGTAGGAAGTATGCATTTCGATTTGATCAAGAAACATTTACCAGGTCAGGACGTAGTAATTATCTTAGATAACGAGCCTCGAAGTCCAGGCACTGCAGGTCAGCTTTCTAAAGCTGTAGAAAGAGGCTACAAAGTATGTGTATGGCCATCACATATCAACGAGAAAGACATCAATGATATGGTAATGGTTGGTATGGATCCTGTAGATATTAAACAGATTATAGATACTAATACGCATTCTGGACTTAAGGCCAAGTTAGCAATTACTGCGTGGAAAAAATAGGAGAAAACATGTACGAGTATAAGGTAAGAATAGTAAAAGTTGTAGATGGAGACACAGTAGATGTTGACATTGATTTAGGGTTTGATGTATGGTTAAAGAATCAAAGAGTAAGATTGTATGGAATAGATACACCAGAGAGCCGAACAAGAGATTTAGAAGAAAAGAAATATGGTAAAGCAGCTACTGCTTATCTTACAGAAAAATTAGAAATAGGTACACCAGTACTAAGAAGTTATGGTAGTGGTAAGTTTGGAAGAATACTTGGAGAGTTTTGGATTATAGAAGAAAGTCATGACATGCCAGGTATGGAAGTCAAGACCAATATCAATCAGATGATGATTGAAGACCATCATGCAGTAGCTTATCATGGTCAATCGAAAGAGGAGATAGCTGAAGAGCATATCAAAAACAGACAATTTATTAATGTATAAGGTGAGAAATGTCAGAAATCAATATCGTTAAAAGAAACGGTTCAAAAGAACTGCTGGATCTTGAAAAGCTACATCAAGTAATATTTTATGCTTGTGATGATATCACAGGCGTATCACCATCTCAAGTAGAACTTAATTCACACATTTCATTCTATGATGGAATGACTACAACTGAGATCCAAGAAACTATGATCAAGGCAGCTGCCGATCTTATATCAGAAGATACTCCTAACTATCAATTGGTAGCAGGAAGACTAATATCTTATCACTTACGAAAAGAAGCATATGGACAGTTTGATGTTCCTCATCTATATGAGATAGTAAAAACTAACATAGCAAACAAGATGTATGATAAGTCTCTTACAAGTTGGTACAGTAAAGAAGAGTTCAAACAGATGAATAAATGGATAGATCATAAGAGAGATGAGAACTATACATATGCTGCTATGGAACAATTTAGAGGTAAATACTTAGTACAGGACAGATATACAGGTAAAATATACGAAACACCTCAAATAGCACTAATGCTTATAGGTGCTACTCTGTTCCATAGATACCCAAGAGATGAAAGATTAGGATGGGTAAAAGAGTTTTATGATAGTGTAAGTAGGTTTGAGATATCTCTACCTACACCAGTGATGGCAGGAGTTAGAACAGCTATCAGACAATTTAGTTCATGTGTACTTATAGAGTCTGGTGATAGTTTGGATAGCATCAATGCAACAGCAGGAGCAATTGTAAAATATGTATCTAAAAGAGCTGGAATCGGTATTGGAGCCGGAGGTATTAGAGCACATGGATCAACTATTAACGGAGGCCATGCGACACATACAGGAGTCATACCGTTTTACAAACATTTTCAGTCTGCTGTCCGATCTTGTAGTCAGGGTGGTGTTAGGGGTGGTGCTGCTACTCTCTATTATCCTATTTTCCATCTTGAAGTTGAGAATCTTCTTGTACTCAAGAACAACAAAGGAACAGAAGACAACAGAATCAGACACTTAGACTATGGAGTACAATTCAATAAAGTATTCTATAAAAGACTAATAGAAGGTAAAGACATAACTCTATTCTCTCCAAGTGAGGTACCAGAGTTGATGGAATGTTTCTATAATGATGTCGATAAGTTCAAAGAACTATATGAGATAGCAGAAAGAAAGACATCGATAAGAAAAAAGAAAGTACCAGCAATAGATTTATTCTCATCCTTCATGACAGAAAGAAAAGATACAGGTCGTATCTATCTTATGAATGTCGATCATGCTAACGATCATGGATCATTTAGAGCTGACCTTGCACCTATCAAAATGTCTAACCTATGTTGTGAGATAGACTTACCAACTAAACCATTAGAAGGTATCAATGATCCAGCTGGAGAGATATCTTTATGTACACTTGGTGCAATCAATTGGGGTAACATAAAAGATCCTACAGGATTTAAACGACCAGCAGAACTATTAGTAAGAGCATTAGATGAACTATTAGACTATCAAGATTATCCAGTACTAGCTGCTGAAAGGTCTACATACAACAGAAGACCATTAGGAGTAGGTATCATTAACTTTGCATATTGGATGGCTAAGAATGATATGACATATAGTAATCCTAACTTAGAAATGATAGATGAATGGACAGAGGCGTGGTCATACTATCTAATCAAAGCATCCAATGACTTAGC
>Ga0160422_10002924_pt1 | contig 10601 bp, 6 predicted proteins | sample Fk160mmetaG_FD_108192 | JGI IMG/M metagenome (GOLD analysis project Ga0160422, IMG submission 108192) | Marine microbial communities from the Central Pacific Ocean - Fk160115 60m metaG | ecosystem: Environmental > Aquatic > Marine > Oceanic > Photic zone | place: The Central Pacific Ocean... | reverse complement strand
TAAATATCTTATGGGAGAGTATATGAGATACATACTATTATTATTAGTTCTGCTAGTCAGTTCTTTTTCTTATGCTCAAGAAGATTCTGAATCAGTTGATACAGAAAATATTGAGGAAGTTGTTACATCAGCTTTAAGAAAAGATACAGCTCTGCAGGATACGGGTCTTGCTGTCACAGTTATTTCTGCGTCAGATATCGAATCAAAGAACTTGAAGGAATTTTATGACTTTCAATTTAACGTTCCTGGAGTTCTTTTTAACAAAACAAACTTCTCAGGAGCGGGTGTACAAATTAGAGGTATTTCCAACTATGCAGTTGGTGGTTCCTTCTCTGCTGTTGCAACTCCGAGACAGGATGATATCAATATGGGCACACTTCAAATGGCACAAAACGAGCTGTTTGACTTGGCTAGTTTTGAAGTTTTAAGAGGTCCTCAAGGGACACTTTATGGTGGTAATAACCCTGGTGGTACTTTCTTGATCAAAAGTATTGATCCAGGAGATGAAGCTGATGCATACATCAAAGCAGAATTTGGTGATAAAAATCTAGAAAGATTTTCTGGTGGTATGACTTTTGGTGCTGGTGAAAGCATGAGAACAAGATTATCATTCAGAAGCACAAAGAGAGACGGTTACACTGAAAACCTATTTGACGGATCTGATATTGATGACAGAGATTATTTAGGTGTAAGACTTAAAACAGTTTGGGATATATCAGATAACACATCATTGAAACTTACAATGATGCATAACGAGGAAGAAGATTCTAGGTTAAGGCATCAAAATGCAGCTTGTAATGCAAACTTATTGCTCGGCTGCGATCAGTGGGGAGATGGATTGCCTGATAGAGGTACTCCACACTCAGGTGTTGGTGCTTTTGCCTCAATTGATTATCTTACATTAAATTATCCCGGTAATATTGTTCAGCCAAGCTTACTTCTCGGATTTAATGATGGCGCCGTCATTCCAAGAGACCCTAATCAAGTTTTTCAATCTTTAAATCCAAAATTAAAAAGGTTTGATGATAGCGCTAGTTTAGTGCTTGATCACATGATTAATGATAGTTACAGAATGTTCTTTACAGCAGCATGGATAGACCAAGAATATACACATAGTCAATCATTAAATGGTGTTGTGGGAACAAGAGACTACAGAATGGGACCAATTCAGGGAAACATTTTCGGTACCCAAAGAAATTTCACAACAACGGAAGAAGCTGATGAATCAGAATCTAACTATGTAAGCAGACAGTTTGAATTAAGAATTCAATCAGAGCTAGATGCTGCTACTAACGGTACTGGTGGTTTGTATTACGAAGTTACAGACTCTCAAACAAACTATAAAGTTACTTCTCCAGGCATGCAGTATTATTCTGATGTCAGTAGAGGCCCAATTGGTGGATTGTTTCCAGATTTGGGTGTTTACGGTGGTTTAGGCTTCTGGGCAACATATTTTGTTACATACGGTGGGGTGGCTCTAGATAACATTACAAATGGAGTTATTTCAGCTGCAGTTGATTATGTCGCCAATGATCCTACAACGCCTGCACAGATTGCAGCATTAATACCGCAATTGCTTGCGGCTGGACAATGTACAGACCCAACAGGTGACTGTGTGGTTGTTGCTCAGCAGGTATTAGTTGGAAATGCAGCACAATTGCCTCAAATCGTAGGGGCAGGTACTGTTGCTGGTGTAAACCAATCTCATGTTGATGCGGCCAACCAAGTTAGGTTTGTAGCAGGACTTCCAGTTTCTACTGTCTTAGCAGCTGGATTGATACCTGTGCTTCCTGCCTTACCAGAATGGCAGCAGGCATTTCAATCTTGGAACAAATCTGAAAATGAAACTTTTGGATTGTTTGTAGAGACTAATACTGAATTATCAGAAAGTCGTTGGTTTGATAACCTCACAATAGGTGGAAGGTTCAACAGAATAACAAAAACTGACTTTGTTTTTTCTGGTATCACAGATATTTCACAATCATTGGCTGGTTATAACGGAACACTTCAAGGTTTTCCAAACCCACCAGCTCAAACAGTAGATTTAGATGAGTTTACAGGAAGAGCAATATTGGATAAAAAGCTTGATGATGGAACACTTTTATATCTTAAATTTGACAGAGGATTAAAATCTGGAGGGTTTAACCCAACAACAAACTTGTTGCCGGGTGAGAACCAGTCTTTAGTAGATGAAGAAATTCATAACATTTTTGAGATTGGTACGAAAGGCACATACTTAGGTGGTGCTTTAACAGTAAACTCAGCAGTTTTCTGGAATAGTGTAAGTGGAATGCAACTTAACAAAATTATTGGTTTGGCATCTCAAACATTCAATTCAGATGTCAATGTATCAGGCTATGAACTTGAAGCAGTTTGGGTCCCAAATGACTATTCAAGATTTAATTTTGTGGGTGCTTACAATACTTCCGAGCTTGATGGTTATGAAGATTATGATCCTAGAAACCCTTACGGTATTTCATCAGTTGATTTAAGTACAGTAGGAGAATCTCAAGGTGTTGTATTTGGTATGACAGATGTAGGTATGATCTACAGAAGCTTGGGTAGTACATGTAACGTACCATTTAATGCTTTACTTGGACCCGCTTGTCCAAATACAGGCTTCAATATTCAAGACCTTTCTGGTAGAAAGCTTCCAGGCGTGCCTGATATGTCTTTCTCTTTAGGTGGAGAAGTTGATCTAATGAATAATGATAACGGTCTACTTACTGCAAGGTTAGACTATATCTACAGAGGTGATTTTTATCTAACTGTATTTAACAATGATCATGAATTAGTTGATGAATTTGATTTCATGAACTTTGATCTTACTTATCAATCTCCTGACGGGAAATGGATGGTAGATCTCTATGTTCATAATATAGAGGATAAAGATATTGTTACTGGAGCCTTCGTAGGTTCAAGTCAAAATGGAGGTGGTTACAACCTTTATTTGCAAGAACCAATGAATGGAGGTATATCCATACAATATAACTTCTAATACATAAGATTTTATATAATAAAAACCTCTGTTTCGGCAGAGGTTTTTTTTATGCAATTTAAAACTATTAATAAATATCTCGAAAACTTAGCAAATGCTCTGAAAGAGGAAAATGAAGCTAATACAGAGATGCTAGACAATTTCTATACTTACTTAGAAACTGACGATAAAAGATATCTGCAATTAGCTAATAATCAATTGAAAGAAATATTGAAAGGTGCAGGTTTTGGAATATTATTGATACTTCCTTTCTCACCAATAACCATTCCTTATCTTTTCAAGAGAGCAAAAAAACTTGGTATTGATATTATTCCAACTTGGTATAAAAAACTTGATTTAAATGATGGTGAAAACAAGTTAAAATAATTTTTTCCGGAGATAAAAAATGAAAAATGTAGTAATAGTAGATAGTGTAAGAACAGGTTTAGCAAAATCTTTTAGAGGTACATTCAATATGACCAGGGGAGACGATATGCTATCTCATCTAATCGATGAGATGTTAAATAGAAATCCAAATTTACCTGTAGACGCAGTGGAAGATGTCATCATGGGTTGTGGTAACCCAGAGGGTGCAACAGGGCATAATATTGGAAGAAATTCTGTAATTTTATCTAAACTACCAATAACAGTCGGAGGCACTACTGTAAATAGGTATTGCTCATCAGGTTTACAAACTGTTTCTATGGCTGCCGGACAAATTATGGCAGGTGGTTATGATACTGTTATTGCTGGTGGTGTTGAATCTATCTCTATGACACAGCCCAACATAAATATGAATGGGTTTGTAAACGACAAAATAAATGCAGAAAATCCTGGCATATATTTTCCAATGGGCACAACAGCTGAAGTTGTTGCTAAAAGATATAATGTTTCAAGAGAATCTCAAGATGAGTACTCATTACAAAGCCAATTAAGAACTGCAGAAGCACAGGAGGCTGGCAGATACGATGATGAGATTGTTCCAATGAAAACACAAATGCTTCTAACTAATAAAGAAACAGGCGAGCAGAAAGTAGTTGATGCTGAATGCGTAAAAGATGAATGCAATAGACCAACTACTACATTGGAGGGTTTATCAGCTCTTAAGCCTGTGTTTGATGAAAATGGTAGCGTAACAGCTGGAAATTCATCACAAATGTCGGACGGAGCTTCAATTACATTAGTAATGTCTGAAGAAAAAGCGCTTGAACTTGGTTTAAAGCCTAAGGCTTACTTTAGAGGCTTCACAACTGTTGGCTGCAACCCAGATGAAATGGGAATAGGTCCTGTTTTTGCTATTCCGAAACTATTGGCTCAAAATGATTTAACCATCGAAGATATTGGTTTGTGGGAGCTTAATGAAGCTTTTGCAGTTCAAGTAGTTTATTGTAGAGACGAATTAGGAATCCCCATGGATAAATTAAATGTTGATGGTGGTTCTATAGCTATAGGCCATCCATATGGTATGACTGGATCAAGATTAACTGGACATATTGTAAGAGAACTTCAAAATAGAGAACAACAATTTGGAGTTGTTACAATGTGTGTTGGTGGTGGTATGGGAGCAGCAGGTCTCTTTGAGCGATACCCCTCTTAGTGAATAAAGAAAAATATTTTCTCGAAAAATATTTAAAACCTTGTAGCAGTGTAAATGCTCAATTCCCACTTGAAATTGGGGATGATTGTGCAGTTATATCTTCTTCTAAAGATTTGCTCATTTCGTCTGATAGTTCTGTAGTAGATGTGCATTTTCCAAGTACTCTTGATGCTTATTTTATAGGTTATAGAGCAGTAGCAGTAGCAGCATCTGATATTATTGCAATGGGAGCTTACCCAGAAGGCTATTTACTTAATATTACACATCCACATCCTTCTGATGAATGGTTTAAAAAATTTTCTAATGGTATAAGAGATTTTAATAATGATTATGGTACACATTTGATTGGGGGAGATTTAACTAAAGGACAATTAAATATTTCTGTTACAGTTTTTGGTAAACAGCTCGATAAAATTATCAAAAGAAGTGGAGCAAAAGCTAACGATAAGATTTATATTTCAAATAACGTGGGGCTAGGAAAAAAAGGGTATATAAAATATAAAAAACAAATATTAGATTTACCAAATCAGTATCTCAAACCAAAATTACTTTCTAAAGATTCTATTCAGAAATTAAACTCTATTATAAACTCAGCCATTGATGTATCTGACGGCTTACTCTTAGATCTAAGTAGAATATGTAAACAATCTCAAAAGGGTGCATTTCTAAATATTTATGATGAGGTCTATACGAGTACTATTGATGATTTAGTTGCTGGCGATGATTATGTTTTGCTATTTACATCTAATGCACAACATAGTGAATCTATAAAAAAATTTTTACCTAATTCTCTATTGATAGGAAGAATTACTAGGGAACAGGGAATAGTAGTTAAAGATAAAGAAGGTAAAAATATAAATTTTAAAAAACTTGGCTGGGATTCTTTCTAAAAATTAGATATTTGGTTTTGAATTGAAACAATATCTAAGCCATTAAGTTTAAGAATTTCATCTCTGCTTCCATGTTCAGGAAAGCTATCGTCTAAACCTATATTTAACACAGGTAATGTGAGCTTTTTACTTAGTAGGTATTCATTCACCGCGCTTCCACAACCACCTTTAGTGGTATGATCTTCAAGCGTAACTATTTTTGAATAGTTGTTACAGATTTTGTCTATTAATTCTTCATCTAAGGGCTTCACGAATCTCATATCATACAAACCATAATTTTTTTCTTGAGCAATTTTCATAACTCTATCTATTAATACTCCGAAGTTTAAAATACATACCTCTTCACCATCTTTTATTTTCTTACCTCTTCCAATTTCAACTGTAGAAAGTTCTTTTTTTACTTTAGCACCACAGCCACTTCCTCTCGGATACCTCACTGCTGCTGGACCTGAGTATTCAAAACAAGTATTGAGTAGGACTCTTGTTTCATTCTCATCAGAAGGTGTGGCGATCACTAAATTTGGAATACAACGCATGAAGCTTATATCAAAACTTCCAGAGTGCGTCGGACCATCTTCACCTACTACACCTGCTCTATCTAAAGCAAATGTAACATCAATATTTTCTAAACATACATCATGAATAAGTTGATCGTATGCTCTTTGTAAAAAAGTTGAATATATTGCTACCACTGGTTTCATACCGCCCAAGGCCAAACCTGCACTAAATGTCACAGCATGTTGTTCAGCAATTGCAACATCATAAAATCGATCAGGAAATTTTTTTTCAAAATTTACCATTCCAGAACCTTCTTTCATAGCAGGTGTTATCGCTACTAATTTTTTTTCAATATCTGCTTTATCACAGAGCCACTCTCCAAAAACATCTTGAAATTTTATCTGTGCTTTTGAAGAATTTTTTTCAATTTTTGATATCGCATGGAATTTTATTCTTTCATTTTCTGCTGGTTCGAAGCCTGCGCCCTTTTTTGTAATGATATGCAGTAAATATGGTTCCGATTTTTCTTTCATTCTTTCAAGAGTTTTAACTAGTAATTTTATGTTATGACCATCAATTGGCCCTATGTAATGCATACCAAGGTCTTCAAATAGATTTCCAGGCATTACAGCTGACTTCAAGCCATCTTTCAGCGACCGTGAAATATGTAAACCAAAAGGTAAATTTTTAAGAACTTTTTTCCCGCTTGATTTGAGTTTTTTATAACTTTTTGAAGCCCAAATTTTTGTTAAATAATCTGACAAGCCTCCTTTATTCTTCGATATAGACATATCATTATCATTTAAAACAATATTAAGATTTCTTCCCAGATGGCCAGCATGCATGAGGCCTTCAAAGGCAAGGCCGGCTGTCATAGCTCCATCGCCAATAACTGAGAAAATAGTTTTATTATCTTTAAGCAATTGATTTGCTTCATTCATACCTAGAGATGCACTTATTGATGTGCTTGAATGCCCAACGCTCATTGCATCATACTCAGATTCTGTAATTGATGGGAATGCAGCTAAACCATCTAGTTGTCTTATTTTATGTATTTTATCTTTTCTACCTGTAAGTATTTTATGAGGGTAAGCTTGATGCCCAGTGTCCCACACGATTTTATCGTTTGGCAGATCCAGCACGTAATGAAGAGCAATTGTTAATTCAATAGCACCTAAACCGGCACCAAAATGGCCTCCAGAGAGACTTACCGAATAAAGTAAGAATTCTCTTAACTCATCAGCTAAAATTTCAAGTTCATTTAAATCTAACTTCTTTAAATCAGAAGGTATATTTACTTTATCCAGTAAAATATTTTCTGGTTTCTTACTAGGAAATTTTTTAAAAATTTTCATTAACTTCTTCTATCAAATAAATTATTGATATAAATTTTCAATGGATGGTTATTTAAACTTAAATTCGAGAATGATTCCATTGTTTCATTATGAAATTTTTTAAGTTCGTTAATCGTTTCTGATCGACCTAATGTTAGGGGAAGATTTTTTTTATTTTTAGATTGATCTTTATTAGTAGCTTTACCTAGATTTTCTTCTGATTCTTCTAAATCAAGCAAGTCATCAATTAATTGAAAAGATATGCCAACATTCCGAGCTATTATATTCCATTCATTCTCCTCCTTATTAGCGATAATCAATGGAGCCAAAATGCAGAATTCAATAAGCAAGCCTGTTTTCAAGTAATTCATTTGAATTATCTCTTGTTTATTCACAGATTTTTTTTCAAAACTTATATCTTGTTCTTGTCCAAGTATCATGCCTTTATAACCAATACTTTCCATCAAAAGCTTAAGTATTGAAACTTTTTGTTCATTTGAAAGTTTCTCATCTTCAAGAATTATCTGTATTGCTAAGGATTGCATTGCATCGCCAGCCAATACTGCAGTTGCCTCTGAATACTTTTTATGAAGGGTGGGCTGACCTCTACGGAGATCATCATCGTCCATGCATGGCAAGTCATCGTGAACCAAAGAATAAGTATGAATAATTTCCGATGCCAAAGCTAACGAATCTAATTTTTCTAAAGAGATCCCATAAATATCACCTACAAGGTATATCAGCATTGGCCTTACACGTTTCCCAGGAGCTGAAAGTGAAAACTTTATTGCTTTTTCAATTTGACTATTCGAATTTAAATAAGAATTTAGTTGTGAACTTATTCTTTTTTGAAGGTTTTCTTCAAAGTTACCTAAATTAAGACTCGTCACTTTCAAAAGGTTTCGTAGTACTGTCTTCAGTTAACTCTTTTATTTTGTTTTCAGCTGACTCAAGTTCTTTCTGACAAACCTTAATTAATGATATCCCTTTTTCAAAACTTTTTAGTGATTCATCTAGGCTAGGCTCACCATCTTCAAGAGCCTTTACAATTTTTTCGAGTTCTTTTATGGATTCTTCAAATTTAGGCATTATAAAATTTTACTTAAGTTTTGAACTTTTAAAAAGAGTGCCAATTCTATTTGGTATTGATGTTACAAAATTCCTTGCACCCATTCTATATTCTTTAAGATTTTCAAGAATCATTAAAAATGATGGAGTGACTAATAATGTGATGATGGTGCTAAAACCCAAACCCCAACAAATACTTATTCCAAATACTTGATACCATTTAACTGTTGACGTCCCCTCATAAATAGCTCTATTAATTACATCTATGCTATATCCAAATGATAAAAACATTAGTCCAAATATTGTTGTAATAGTTGTTAAAAGTACAGGCCTTAGTCTGCTCATACAAGTTTCAGCTATTAATTCTGTTGCTGGCCTTTCTGGATAATCCAATCTAAGCTTATTAAAGGTATCAATCAATACAATATTATTATTAACAACAATACCAGCCAGGCCAACTAAAGCAGTTCCTGTCATGATTGTAGATGGCTCTGAGCCTGTCACGGTTAAACCTAAAAATACTCCTGCTGTTGAAAATAAAACTGACAATAAAATAACTATGGGTTGAGAAATGCTATTAAATTGAGTCACTAAAATTATAAACATAAGAAATAGAGCACCATAAAATGCCTGAATAAGAAAATCGGTTGCCTCTGCGCCCCTTTCAGTTAGACCACCAAATGTAATATCCATTCTTGGATCATCAAAACCAGTATCATCCATCCATTGTTGAATCTTATTGATTTCACCGTTCAGGTTAAAACCTGGCACGTTAGTAGCATTTATTTCATAAAAAAACTGACCATCTCTTCTGACAAGGCTTGCTGCGTTTGGACGTGCTTCAACATCAACAAAGCTTGATACAGGCACTGCTCCGTTTCTGGAATTTACAGTTATATTCTCCAGATTTGATAATGTTCTTTTATCTTTGGCAAATCTTGCTCTTATATCGATCTCTTCTTTAGAATCATCTGGTCTATATTCTCCAAGCATTATGCCTGTTGTGACCATTTGAATCGTTGATCCTATGTCATATAGGCTTATGCCTGATTGAAATGCTCTTTCTTTATCTACATCAATTTTCCATTCAATTTTGTATTTAGGTAACGTGTCATTAACTCCAGTAAGGCCTTCAATATTTTGATCAATGTAATTTCTCAGTTCTCGAGTTTTTCTTTCAATAAGGCCTAAATCTTCGCTCATTAACTGTATCTCAACAGGTGCACTGAATTGACCAGGACCTTCTTGAACTTCTCTTATGCTGAGTTTATAACCTGATATATCAGAGACTGCTTCTCTTAATAGGGCTAAAACCTCAAAACCTGTGATGTCTAGTTCTTTAGGGTCCTCTAAGACTATATAACCTCTACCAACTCCGTCACCACTTCCACCACCACCTGATACACTAATGTTGAGATCATCAACTCCTTTTACTGCAATCAATTTTTGCTCAGCATCGATTGCAAAGTCCCTTGCCTCATACGGCGATAAGTTTCCCCTAGCTTGAATATCAGCTTCAATCAACCAAGGCTCAACCGAAGGAAAATATACAAACTGTTTACCATAGTTTGGAACAATATTTCCTAAAATTAAAAACATAGTTAAAAAGGTATAGGCAACTGATTCAACTGGATTTTTAACTGCAAAATTTATTGCTTTTCTATACGATTTTTTTAAAGCTGTATCATCACTATCATTATTAGTATCATTAGCCTTTTTTCTTCTACCTAATAAAGATCCAATAACTGGTGCAAATATTAATGCGTATGCTAATGAGGCCGCCAAGATAACAAAAACTGTTACTGGTAAGTAACGCATAAATTTACCTGATATTCCTGGCCAAATCATGAGTGGTGAAAAGGCTGCTAGTGTTGTTAGAACCGATGCAAAAACTGGTGTAAACATTCTCTCTGCAGCGTTTGTATATGCTTCTTTACGAGACAGACCTTTGTCGATTAATTTATCGGCATACTCAACAATTACAATCCCGCCATCGATAAGCATACCCAAACCAAGCAACATCCCGAACATCACAAGAAAATTGAATTCGTATCCTATGAAGAAATGTAGAATTCCGAAACCGACCAAAAAAGAGAAGGGAATCGCTATACCTACAATTAGCCCATTTCTTAAACCCAGTGTTGCTACAACCAAGACCATTACGAGAATTACAGCTGTAATTATATTTCCTTCGAGTTCAGAAACCATATCACCAGCAAATTTTGTAGTATCTAATC
>Ga0160422_10002923_pt1 | contig 10602 bp, 8 predicted proteins | sample Fk160mmetaG_FD_108192 | JGI IMG/M metagenome (GOLD analysis project Ga0160422, IMG submission 108192) | Marine microbial communities from the Central Pacific Ocean - Fk160115 60m metaG | ecosystem: Environmental > Aquatic > Marine > Oceanic > Photic zone | place: The Central Pacific Ocean... | reverse complement strand
GCCTCTTCGGTCGTCACCTCCTGATGCAGCAGGATCGCCTCCATCACCTGATCCCCGTCGTGTAGACCGGGTTCAGCGAGGTCATAGGCTCCTGAAAGATCATCGAGATCTCTTTGCCGCGGATCGCGCGCATTTCGTCATCGCTGGCTTCGGTGAGGTCCTTGCCGGCAAACAACACCTTGGACCCCTCTTCGATGCGTGCGATGTGCCCCGGAAGGAGTTGCATGACCGTCAGGCTGGTCACCGATTTACCGGATCCAGATTCACCAACAATGCCTAAGGTCTGGCCTGGCTTAACCGAGACATTGAGATCATCGACGGCCTTCACCACTCCGATGTCGGTGTGGAAATAAGTGCGCAGGTTTTCGAGTTTGAGGATCGGTTGACTCATTGGGTCCTCACTTGCGCATCTTGGGATCGAGGGCATCGCGAAGGCCTTCGCCGACGAGATTGAGCAGCGATACGGTGATGAAGATCGCAAAGCCTGGAGCCAAAATCAGGTGCCAGGCACCCGACGAGTAGCCTTCCGATAGCGTCTGCCCCCAACTCGGTGCGCTGAGGTCGCCGAGGCCCAGGAAGGAGAGCGTACTCTCCAGCAGAATGGCGCCGGCCACACCGAAGGTGGCGGCGACGAGAACGGGTCCCATCGCGTTGGGAAGAATGTGGTGGAAGATGATTTTCCAAGTCGGATAGCCGAGAGCCACGGCGCTGGTCACGAAGTCTTGCCCCCGCAAGCGGTAGAACTCGCCCCGCACCAATCGGGCGACACCTGTCCATCGAACCAGCCCGATCACCAACATGATGTGGAAGATGCTTGTTTTTTCTAAGAAGGCCACCAACACCAAGATGATGATCAGCGATGGAATGCTCATCACAATCTCAATTAGGCGCTGAATGATGATGTCTGTCTTGCCCGCAAAGAATCCGGCAAGGGCGCCAAGGATGATCCCAATGGTCACGTAAATCGCCACCGCGATCACACCGATCGTGAGGGAAATCCGCGTGCCATACAGCAGTCGGACGGCGACATCACGGGTGCTCTCATCGACGCCCAGCCAATGACTCCAGCTGGGACTCTCGAGGCTTTTGAAGCCGGTCTTCCGGAACATGTACCGGACGGGCGGAAACACTGCGGTGGTGGGGTCGCCATTCTCCATACGTTCTTCAGCGATATCGGCGTACTGCGTGTATGGCTCGCTATGCGGCGTGAAGAGAATGCCGATGAAGGCGACCGTCAAGACGCCAACGAGCATGCGAGCCTCGCGGGCAATCTTGGCCCGTCGGGGCCGTTTGTCGAGACCAAGACCGCGAATCTGTTTCAGTCGTACCGTAATGAGAACGGCAAGGGGAACGGCGAGGATCAAGATGAGGTTGAAGAAAATATCGACAGGGTTTTCGAAGTAGTTTCGATCGAGCAGAGACGAGAACCAAGGGTACGAACGCCCCTCGCCGATGTCCCAGACAAACGGACGTCCACTCGCGAGCAGAGGGGCGATGGTGGCCAACAGGAACAAGCCAGCAAGGCCCCACAGCGAGACATACGCCACGCGGTTTTTCTTAAACTGGATCCAGACAATATCGCCGAAGGTTTGATCTTCGGGAGGCGCGACATCGGGAAGGAGGGGTTGACTCATCGAACTACTCGAATGTGATGCGCGGATCGACCAGCGCATAAGAGAGGTCAGAAATCAGCATTCCGATCAAGGTGAGTGCGGAACTGATCAGCAGGACTGCCATGACCGCGTTGTAGTCGCGGAGATTGATGCTCTCGAACAAGAAAGACCCCATGCCCGGGATGCCAAAGACCACCTCGATGACGACCGATCCGCCGATCAAGGTCGGCAGCAAGGATGCGAGGAGAGTCAGGATGGGAATCATGCCGTTGCGGGCAGCGTGTTTCAGGATGACGACGCTCTCGGGTAGCCCCTTGGCGCGGGCCGTTCGGACATAATCCGACCGAATCACGTCCAGCAGGCCCGAGCGGGCGTAGCGAGAGAGGGCAGCCAAGGCTGCGTAGGATCCGCAGAAGATGGGAAGAATGATGTGCCAGCCGACATCCTTCAGGTATTCGAGAAGCGTCATTTGACTGGTGTCGAGGCTTTCAAATCCCGATGTCGGAAAAATCTGAAGCGGTGTGCCGCGCGTCAACAGGTTGAGCATGAACACGGCAACGAAGAAGCTGGGTAGGCTGTACATCATGAACAGCACGGTGGTGACGACCCGGTCGGCGAGGGTGTTCTGGCGAATGCTTGACCAGATTCCGAGGGGCAGGCTGATCGCGTAGATCAACAACACAGACGAGAAACTGAGGGTGATCGAGTACTTCAGTTTGCTGATGACCTTCTGCAGTACGGGACGTTTGTCGACGTGCGAAACGCCAAAGTTGAGCCGGGCGAGGTTGTTCCAGTACTTGGCAAAGCGGGTATCGAAGAGGAAGATCTGAGCCTTGTCCGATGCGCTGTACGCCCAGTCTCCGGCATTGGTGTCGTACCATTGGGACCACTCGGCCATGATGGCGTCGATGTCCTCAGGAGGAGAGTCCGCCTGAAAGCTCCAGCCACGGATTTCGGAGTTGGCCTTTGAGATGGCCTTGACCTCGCTCCGCTCGTCATCGCTCAGATTTTTCTTGTAGACGTTTTTGTTTTGCCGCTGGCCGTTGAAGGTCAGTCGTTGGCTCGCCAAGGCGCGCAGGTTTGCTGTGGCGTCCAAGTCGGTGAGCACTGCAATCAGGCCGGGCACTGCGTATCGGCCCCAGTTCTCGATGTTCTCCTGCGCCTCAATCCGCCGCCCGGCCGGGACGTCGCCCGACTCATTCAGAATGGCGCTCAACTCTGCCCTGATCTCGTCTTTCCCCAAGTTGTAGCGGGTGTTGTACAAGACCGGCTTGTCCAAGTTGAACTGCTCTTTGAAGATTCGATAGCTTTCGCGTTGCTCGCCAGCGGTGGACGCATCTTGCCCGCCGCCTTCGCCGGTGGCCATCTGAGCGCCCGGTGTCCCGGGTGCGAAGTTCAGCACCACAAAGATCACCAAGCTGATGGCCGCGAAGGTGGGCACCATCAGGAGGACACGCTTGATGACGTAGTTCAGCACGGCGTTGAGCTCCGCTTAGCCTTCGAAGTAGAAGGGTCGAGGGTTGAGATGGGGTCGGGTCAGCTGGAACCAGACGTTTTGGAGTTCCTTCTGCCAGAAGACCACGCTTTTGCGGGTGTAGAAGAACGTGTAGGGTTGTTCGTCGTAGAGCAGCCGGTGGAACTCCTGAGCGAGGTCGCGACGCTTGCGTTCGTCGAATTCGACCTCAAGCGCTTCGATGATTCGGTCGGCATCTGGATTTCGAAATCCGACCCGGTTGGAACCCTTGGGCAGGTCGGCTTGGGAACTGTGCCAGATTTGGCGGAAGTCTACGGGGGGGCCAGACACCCACGCGAGGGTCACGGCATCGAACTCGCGCGCATCGACTTTCTTCAACAGGTTGGCCCACTCCATGGGGGCGACATTCATGCGGATTCCGATCTTGGCCAAGTCTTCCTTGTAGATGTTGCCTACGGTTTTGTATTCGTTGGAGGAACCGAAAACGACGAGCTTAAATTCGAAGGGGATGGACTCTCCTTCAATCAGTTTGTCGCGAATCCCATCGCCATCCGAGTCGGTCCAGCCCGCCTCGTCGAGCAAGGCCTTGGCTCGCTCAAGATCGAAGGCGTACGGCTCGAGGCTGCGGTCGTAGTAGGGCTGAACGGTGGGCATGGGCCCAGTGCATCGCTCCCCGAGGCCCAAGAATACGTCATCGATTAGCAACTGGGCATTGAAGGCATGGCTCATGGCTTGCCGCACACGCTTATCGGCGAAGTAGGGTTGGTCCGCATTCCAGCCGATATAAAAGTAGTTGTAGGACCAGAACTCTCCGCCTTCGAGCGTTCCGTCCTTGAAGGGCGAATCGGCATCGCCTTCAAGGACCTCGGCCCGGTATTGGGCCGGCTGCAGGCTCGAGAGGTGCAGCTCCCCGGTGCGAAGTTTGCGCGGCGGCTGGTTCTGGTCTTTTAGAATCGAGTAAACGATCTTGTCCATGGCGTTGCCGCCCAATGGAAAGCGGGCGTTGCGCTCCAACTCAATGGCCACGCCTGGCTCGAAGCGCGTCAGCTTGTAGGGCCCCGCGCCGAGTCCCATGGGGTTGTACCAGTGATCCTCGAACCGCTTGCCGATGACTTCTGGTTCGTAGGCTTCACCAGCCTCGTCGTAGGCGTACAAGAACTTGGGTAGCGGGTACAGGCCCAACACCATGACTTTCTGCATGTATTTGGGCTTTTTGAAGCGAATCTGGAAGGTGTAGTCATCGAGGGCTTCGTAGCCCTCCAGTTCATCAAAATAGCTCCGCAGTGGCGCTGCGCCGGCCACCTGATCATTGGTCAGCAGGTCGAGCATGAAGACCAAGTCGTGGGCCGTCACGGGGTGGTCGCCCTTGAGCCAGTCGAAACGGCCGCTGCTCCAGTCCACAGCGGGTTTGTGCCACTGGAAGTCCTTTCGAAGCTTCAGCGTGTGGGTGCGGTTGTCGTCGGAAATGGCCCAGTGATAGGCCAACTCACCTCGGTACCGAGTGACATCCTTGAGGTGGTAGCGCCCAACACCGACGTGCACGTAGGACTGGATTTCGGAGACGTCCGCACCGTTTTCGACCAGCCAGTTAAACCCTTTCGGGTCCGAGCCCATCTTCAGGTTGAGCGTCCCGCCCTGCTTGGCTTCCGCCGGAAGCCAGTTCGAACCGTCACGCGTGAAGACATTGTTCGGATCCGTCATGGCTTCCGTGACGTAGTCGGGTTCAGCGGCGCCAAAGATGCCGCCGGATGGACCTCCGGCGCGTTGAGTGCCGAAGTCGCCATTTTCAATCGTCTTCTCGACAGCATCCACACGATTCAACAGTTCGATTTGATTCCGTTCAATGCGATTCGACTGCCACACGTTCACGATGGTGAGCAAGAAAAAGCCGGCCAGCAGAATGAGTCCGAACGCGCTCCGCAAAAATCCACGTTGCATGGTCCACCTGGTCTTCAAGGGGTGATCGCGCTCGCGCGCGGGAAATGAACGCGTAAGGCACCCTCCGTGCACCGTCAATCTCAGTTAAGAGCACATCAGTAGTGGCATACGGCTCTGTAAATGGTAGATTTATAGGGATCAGGGGGTCCGGACCGTGTCAAAGAAAAACACCCGGGTGCTTTTCATCAAGTACCACGAAGCCGCAGACCAGCAGCCGCTGTCCAAGAAAGCTGCGGAAAAACTTGGGATTTTCCCGAGCTTGGCTCTCGGGGGCTTGGCCGCTTGGGTCCGTCAGCACGGGTACCCTGTGCAGTTGATCGACCTTCATGTCGAGAACAAATACCCAAAAGATGTGACCGGCCGGGTGCGCGACTACGATCCTCACATTGTGGCGCTGACGGCAAAAACCTTGGGGTGGCCAGCGGTCATCGAGATTGCTCAAATGGTCCGAGAGGTGTGCCCGAACGCCTTAGTGGTAGTGGGCGGCCCTCACATGACCATCTACGCTGAAGAGAGCCTGTCGTGGGACTGCTTTGATATGGCAATCGTCGGCGACGGCGAGGACGTCTTCTTGGACGTCTGCGACCACGTCGAACAGGGCGGTGGCGGCTGGGACGACATCGCGGGGTTGGTGTACCGGGATTCATCCGGCGAGATCGTCAAGACCGAGAGCCGCGAACTGAGCAAGGACATCAACAAATACCCGATGACGGCGTGGGACCTGATGCCCGTTACGGACTACCACTGCCTCACCCTGCTGAAGCCATTCGCGACCATGGTCACCACCCGGGGCTGCCCGTGGAAGTGTGGGTACTGCTCACAGGTCTACTCTGAAAAGCTGCGATTCCGTGACGTCAATCATGTCGTCGACGAAATGGAGTTTCTGGAGCGCACCTATGGCGTGCGCGAGATCGTGTTCTTCGATGAGACATTCACCATCGGAAAGCGCAGGATGCGTAACTTCGCTGAAGAAGTGCAGCGGCGGGGACTGACCGTCAAGTTCAACATCCGGGCTCGGGTGGATACCGTAGACCGCGAAGTGGTCCGAGAACTTCGCAAAGCAGGCTTGCGTTCCATTCACATGGGCGTTGAGGCTGGGACAGATCGGGTGTTGAAGATCATGAACAAACAGATCACGCGCGAGCAAACCGAGCGCGCGTTTCGAATCTGTCGTGAAGAGGGAGTCGACACGCGCGGGTACTTCATGATTGGGTATTACGACGCGACCCACGAAGACGTCGAAGACACCATACGGTTTGCGGCAGGTCTCGGGCTCGATTGGGCGAGTTTCTCGGTGGCGACCGCGCTTCCGGCCACCGACCTGTACCGCATTGCGAATGAGCGTGGGTACGTAGACGGCGACTTCTGGCGTCAGTACACGATCGACGGCGGCGGCGACATCCCTCAGCTTGAGACCGAAACGTTTACGGCAGAGCAACTTCGAGCGTACCGAACGAAGGCCTACATGAAGTTTTATCTTCGCCCTGACCTCATTCGACGCAAGCTCAGCAAGGCCGAGGGGCGCGCGGAGTTGATGGAAATGGCCGGCGGAGCCACAGTCCTGTCCGAAATTGTGAAAAGCACCCTGTTCAAGCGAATTCCCAGCGTCGGAATCGGGAAGTGGGCGACCGTATAGACGTCGTGGTCTCGGGTTAATCCAAGACTCCGCCAACCACCCGAATCGTGCCGGTCAGGTCTGCATGAAACGTGGGCGTCGCGACCCCTGCGGCTCGCATTAACGCAGCGACCGGTTCGTGTTGTCCGTCGCCGTGCTCAACAAAAATGGCTCGTTGCGCGCGCGCGACGGCTGTGGGAATGAGTGTGCGGTAGATGTCCAACCCATCGGCACCGCCGTCAAGCGCCAGTCGCGGCTCGTGCGCTGCAATTTCGGGTGCCAGTGTTTCGATGTCGGCCGTTGGGATGTATGGAGGGTTGCTGACCACCACATCAATTCGACGATCCGCAGGAATCGGGTCCAACAGCGAGCCTTTTAAGACGGCAACGCGGTCGTTCATTGCCAGTTTGGCGACGTTGGCTTTCGTACAATGCAGTGCAGCGTCGCTGATGTCGATCGCGAAGAGCTTTACTCGGGGACGTTCCGACGCGATCGCGAGGCCAACCGCACCGGTGCCGGCCCCAATGTCTGCAACAAACACCTCCTGATCCTCCGGTATGGCCTCCAGCGCGGCCTGAACCAAGGTCTCCGTGTCCGGGCGGGGAACCAGCACATCTCGATGCGAGTCGAGGTCGAGGGACCAGAACCCCTTGGTTCCGGTGATCCACGCGATTGGTTCTCGATTCGCTCTTCGTTTCACGTCCACGCGCATGGGCTGGAGTTCGGCCTCATTGAGGGGGCGATCAAATTGGAGGTACAGAGCCACCCGATCGAGTTGTAGGTGGTGCCCGACGATGAGTTCCGCGTCGAGCCGAGGGCTCGGTATGCCTCTTGAACGAAAGAATGCCTCGGTTTTTTTGAGGATGTCTACGACGGTGACCATCATAGCGCCTCGGTTGGCGAGGTGATTTCGAGCCACCCACGCACATCGGCAGCGATTCGTTCACCAGTCGCTACGCAGTCCTTGACCCCGATTCCAGAGAGGTGATTCCCGGCAAAGAACAGACCACCGAAGCGGTCTTGTGCGTTCGCGATCACGCTGACCCGTGCTGGGTGACCGACGGTGTACTGGGGAATGCCTTGAGGGTGATGGTAGGCCCTCACCAACGTCGGGTCGGCTCGGCGGCCTCCGAGGAAGCGCTCGTGCGCCGAAAATACGCGGTCCAGTAGCGCCTGGTGCGGCAGCGCCGCGCTCGCGGGGTCAATCGAGCCTCCCACCATCGTGCGGGTGATGAATTCACCCTCGGGGCATTGTCCCGGGTAGGCTTCGGAGGTGAAAAGTGTTCCCAACACTCCGACGTCCTCGCCTCGGGCGACGAGCACGCCGAATCCATCGGGTGATCGGTCGAAAGCGCCCGCGGGCCATGCAGTGACCACGACGGTGACCGGCGAGTAGGGGATGGCATCGAATGCATCCGCGACGGCGGAATCGAGGCCTCGCATCAGTCGCGCGCAGACGGGTGCCGGCGCGGCCAGCACGACGGCGTCACCATCGAAGTCACCATTCGGTGTATGCACCCGCCACCCATCTTTGATTCGAGTCAATCCTTCGGCGGGCGTGCTGCAGTGGACACGGGACCCGAGGCGAGTGATCAAGGCATCAGTGAGTTGGCCCGCACCGCCCGGTAGGGTTTCAAGGTGGCCAGGTGGCGCACCTCCCTTTCGCTTTGAGGCCATGGCCACAAACAGTGACCGGTACTCTTCTTCCATCGCCGCCATTTTTGGAAACGCGGCCTCAAGGGACAGTTGACCGGGGTCGGCGGCGTAAATCCCGGCCACCATGGGGCCGACCATGCGATCGACGAACCAGCGTCCAAGGCGCCGTGTAACGAAGGCCTCGATGGTTTCATCGACACCCTTCTGGCCTCGGGGAATCAGGGGCTCAAGCAGCATCCTCAGCTTCGCGTACCACGGAAGCAACCGGGTGCTCACCATCGCAGTGGGCGTAAGCGGTGCCGCCTGCATTGCCCCATCGGCATAAATCCATCGTGTGGCCGCTCGAGCCGAGGCCGGTGTAACGGCGTCCGCGAGCCCCAGTCTGTCGAGCAAGCGGTCCATGGCCGGTTCGGTATCAAGCCATCCGTTTGCCGCTCTGTCCAAGATGCGACCATCGACCACATCCGTTCGCACGTTCCCACCCGCTCGTTCGGATGCCTCAAGAATGACGCCGTTGATGTCCTCGAGGAAGGCTCCTGTGGCGAGGCCTGATACTCCGGCACCAACAATGATTACTCTCGCCACATCAACTCCAGCGATGCGCGTGAACGGCTTCGACGGCGGCTTCGACCGCAGCCGGCTCGATGTCTGGGGTGATGCCGTGGCCGAGATTAAAGATGTGACCTTTTGGACCTGCAGTCTCGATGATGGAGCGAACGCGTCTCCGAATTTCATCGTGCGGCGCGTGCAACGCTTGCGGGTCCAGATTTCCTTGAATGGGCACATCGCCGAGAGCCTTGCGTGCAGCGCCGATGTCGACGCGCCAGTCCACCGCGTAGGCATCTGCCTCGATGTCTCGGAGCCAAGGGAGGAACGGAGCGGAGTCCTTTGTGAAGAACAATGTTGGGGCACCAGAGGCCCTCTGTAATGCACGACGATTGGCGGGAAGAGCCCAGCGCTGAAAGTCAGCGGGACCGAGAACTCCAGCCCACGTGTCAAACAGCTGCACACCGACGGCGCCCGCATCGATTTGAGCCTGCAGATGATCGCCAACCGCATCGGCTAAGCGGTTCAGCAGTTCTTCGAACAGCTTGGGTTGGCCAAACATCAGCCGCTTTGTCTCTGGCCAATTTCGGGAGCCTTGGCCCTCGATCAGGTAGCAGGCCATTGTGAACGGAGCGCCGGCGAAACCCAAAATGGGCACATCCGCAGCGGCGGTTGTGAGGCGTATGGCTTCCATGGGCGCTGGCAGATCGCGGATGGGATCGAAATCCTTAAGGGCGCGCACATCTGCAGCCGTGCGCACGGGGTTGCGGATCACAGGCCCCGTTCCCGGAACGTACTCAAGCTCGGCACCCATGCTTTCAAGCGGCAGCAAGATGTCGGAGAAAATAATTCCTGCGTCGAAAGGATAGCGACGAAGCGGCTGGAGAGTGACTTCTGTGGCCAGCTCTGGCGTGTGGCACATCTGCAGAAAGGTGTGCTTGCTTCGCAGTTCTCGGTACTCCGGCAGGTAGCGCCCTGCTTGTCGCATAAACCAGACTGGTGGGCGCTCAGTCACTTCATTGCGGAGGGCGCGGACGATCAGGGGAGTGTGTTCTTTCATGGTCGCGAGGACTTAACGCGCTTCGGGTATGGTAGGAATCAAGGGTGATGCAAGACTCTTCAGCCAGCAACCTTCGGATGCACTCGATGGTGCTCATTCCGTTCATCCTTGCTGCGGTCTTTCGGGGCTTGGGTGAGTTGTTTCCGGTGGATGAAGTGTGGGGGCATATGGGCCACTCGATCTGCCTGAGTGCATGGCCGTGGCTGTTTGCGTTTGCACCGCTCTGGGCCGTTGTGGGCTGGCGGCGGTTCGGACGTTGGACGCACTCAATGACGGTGGCCTGCCTCGCTGCACCGCTGGCGGGACTGCCTTACGCCCCGGATTCGGGAGAGGGGCGTCCGGTATTGGTTGCGAATGTAAACGCATACACGGCGGGAAGAGTCGATCTTGCGGAGGCCCTCGCGGAGTTGGGTGCAGATGTCGTGATCGAGGTGGAAGCGCGGGCTCAACAAGTGCCCGGAATGGTACGACTTGCCCACAACTTTGACGAGACGGTGTCGCGTCCATCGCACTACACGGCAGTGTATTGCCGACCCGATGTGGCGTGTGAAGCTGGAATCACCGAAGAGTTTGGTGCCCGAGGCATGGTCATGCCCTTGGCATTGGTGCGCATTGACTCCGAAGTTTGCCTGATGGGAACGCACGGGCCTCCGCCAGTGCCGTTCAACATCGCGGGACTAATTCCGTATATGCAGCGGAT
>Ga0160422_10002922_pt1 | contig 10605 bp, 5 predicted proteins | sample Fk160mmetaG_FD_108192 | JGI IMG/M metagenome (GOLD analysis project Ga0160422, IMG submission 108192) | Marine microbial communities from the Central Pacific Ocean - Fk160115 60m metaG | ecosystem: Environmental > Aquatic > Marine > Oceanic > Photic zone | place: The Central Pacific Ocean... | reverse complement strand
TAGCTCACTGGATGGAGGAGGATGACTTCCGCAAAAACGGTGGAGTGATGAACCATGAGACCCTCGAAACTATGGGTAAAAGAAAGAAACCCTTTACAGTTGACTATACAGGTTTTGGATGGTTATTGATTAAGCATGGTGTCTTTGAGCATGAAGAGATCAAATATCCTTGGTTTGCTCCAAAGATGCAAGTCTTTGAGTCTGGTGAAGTACAGGATATGTGTGGCGAAGATGTCTCGTTTTGTCTTGATGCAAAAGAGGCAGGATTTGAGATATGGTGTGATCCAAGAGTACGTGTAGGGCATGAAAAAACCAGAATCATATAGATACCGCATCCGTCATAATCAGGAAGTTTTAGGGGATAACTTGACCACTGAGGAATATTGTGATATGATGGAGGATATAGCACAACAATACTATGAGGGAAAATTCCCAAATCCCCTCTCGTTAACTACTGAAATTTGTGAGTAATGGCTGCAAAATGGAACATGGGTGGAACTATCGAGTCAAAACCCAAAAAAACAAGCATCGGAAGAGGTAAACATACAAAATATTCCGCTACCTCTCGTAATAAAGCAAGGAAAAGATACAGAGGGCAGGGCAAATGAACTGCTGGCACTGCGGAACTGAGTTGATCTGGGGAGCAGATCACGATATGGAGGATGTAAATGATGGAGAGGAGTCAGAATATGACTTTTTCTCCAATTTTTCTTGTCCTAAATGTCATTCATATGTTGAAGTATTCCACTATAACGGTCCTATAGACGAAGAAAATGTATAGTTACGATGATATGATATCATCAATTAAAGACATCAAAACCTGCTTGCAACCAAGTTTGATTAAAGGAGCGGGAGTTGGTGTTTTTGCTTTGAGAGATATTAAACAAGATGAGCCACTTTATGATAAAAAGTACTGGAACTGTTTTAAGAATTATCAAGTTCACTGGAAAGATGTTAAAAAACTTGTTGAACCGAAGATTGAAAAGTATATTGAAAGAATGTGTATGTATGTTCCAGAGACAGAATCCTACATACTCGATGTTCCTTTAAATATGTTGTATACTGAATATTATATAAATCATTCACATACTCCAAATTTATTTTGGGATCGAAAAACACACGAGTTCTTTGCAATTCATGATATTGAAGAGGGTGAAGAACTTACATCATACTACCGACCTGATGAAAGAGATTGGGAACTTAACGAAAACTAATTATGAGCACACTAATTACAAATTTACCAGCTATTGATGTCTGGGTAAGAAAAGAATATTTAACTGATCACCAAAGTGGTCACGGTGAATTTGAGAAAGGTGTTTGGGTAAGTGCAAAGAGTATGCCTGGTCGTGCCTTTTATTTTGAGACATATCTACCAGAGTATGCTGCGATGTTTGATAAATTACCAATATCCGCTTTTGTCTCGTCTCCTAAGACACCAAACCCTGATATGACGTTGCATAACCTACAATTTTGGAATTGTATGGACTACGGAGTTGTTGCAGTTCAAAAACAATTCATCGGTTCAATGCATTATGAGGTCTACACAAGAGATTTTGGGACTCAAACAGGCACATATGTCTGCACTTTAGACAATTACCACTCTGATGTTGATGCGATTGACTATTCAACGAGTGAAATACCTGCAGAACATAAGTCTCATAACATTATCGAACTTGATAATGGGCAATATTGTCTCTATCCTAACAACAGAATGAGAATTTACGACAACAGTATCACTCCAGAGACACCAAAAGTGCCTGATTTTAAGGTTTCAACAGTTTGGTATCAGGTTGAGAACGGTCATGATCGTGATGGATTAGGTAATGAAGACAATTATTTCTGGAAAACAGCAAAAGAAAGGACATTTAATGATGTTGGAATTGGAAATACTGCATTAACAGATGATGTAGAAATTAATATTGAACCAGAACTAGGATAGTGTTCCGTAACTCACATAAATAAAGTGAGTAAACTATTAATAAATGTACGGACAAAGGGTTTCAAGGTCATTTAAAGACTTAAGTTTGTCTTTTGACCCCCATCCAGTTACTAAAGATCTCCCTGTTCTTAGAAATGAGAGAGCAATTACTCGTTCTGTGCGTAATTTAGTGCAGACAATTCCTGGTGAGAGATTTTTTAATCCCATATTAGGTTCTGGAGTCCGCAGATTATTATTTGATTTTATAGATGTGGCGACTTCAGACGCAATTGAGGCAGAAATACTAACCACTATCGCTAATTTTGAACCTAGAGTGTCTAACGTGCAAGTTCAAGTCGAACCTAGACCTGATCGAAATAATTTTGATGTTACAGTATTCTTTGATATCATCGGACAAAGTTTACCATCACAGACTTTTTCGTTTATTCTAGAACCAACTCGATAATATGCCTTTCACTAAGTTTACAAATCTCGATTTTGATCAGATTAAAGCACAAATAAAGAGTTATCTTCGTGCAAATTCAAATTTTAAGGACTTTGACTTTGAAGGATCTAATTTTTCAGTGCTGATAGACACTTTAGCATATAATACCTATATTACTGCATTCAACTCTAACATGGTTGTAAATGAATCTTTCCTAGATTCTGCGACTGTAAGAGAAAATGTGGTCTCATTAGCACGTAATATAGGATATGTTCCACGTTCTAGGTCTGCTGCAAAGGCAAATATAAGTTTTTCATTTAATACCACATCCACATCACCCACAGCAACCCTATCAGCAGGTCTTGTATGCGTAGGAACAGTTGAAAATAGTAATTTTGTCTTCTCTATACCTAATGATATAGTTACAACTATCGTAAATGGTGTTGCGACTTTTGAAAATATAGATGTTTTTCAAGGAACTTTTTTAAGAAAACAGTTTGTGGTTGATGGATCGTTAGATCAACGCTTCTTACTTGATAACTCTTTCATAGACAGTTCAACAATCGTTGTAAAAGTGAGAGGTTTGTCTGATACTGGTACACTTGGAAGAGAATATTCACTTGCAAGCAACATTTTAAACGTTGATTCATCATCTGAGATATATTTACTTCAAGAAGTGAAGGATGAAAGGTATGAATTGCTATTTGGTGATGGATATTTTGGTAAAAAACTTGAAAACGGTGCAGTAATATCTGCAACATACATTATTACTGATGGAAAGGAGGGAAATGGACCCACTAACTTCTCATATTCTGGTAGAGTGGTTGATGATTTAGGAAATCCCATCGTTCCTTCAAGTAATATTGTAATTAATACTAATTCTGCTGCAGCAAATGGTGGGGATATTGAAAGTATTGACTCAATTAAGTATTTTGCACCTAGAATTTATGCCTCTCAGCACCGTGCAGTGACCGCTAGAGACTATGAAGCTATAATTCAGTCTATTTACCCTAATACTGAGTCAGTAGCGGTTGTAGGGGGTGAGGAGCTTGATCCACCAGAGTTTGGACAGGTGCTTATAAGTATAAAACCTAAGAATGGTGACTTCGTTTCCGACTTTGATAAGCAAAATATTCAATCAAAACTTAAAAATTACGCATTATCTGGCATAAATCAAAAAATTATTGATTTAAAGGTGCTCTATGTAGAAATAGACAGTGCAATTTACTATAATAGTTCACAAGTTAGTAATATAAACGAAGTTAAGAGTAAAGTGATGAGAGTTTTGAACACATTTTCAACTTCAAACATCAATAAATTTGGTGGAAGGTTTAAATATAGTAAATTAGGTCAAATAATTGATGGATCTGACGGTTCTATTACATCAAACATTACAAGAGTGATCATTAGACGTAATATGAAGTGCTTAGTAAATCAGTCTGCACAATATGAATTATGTTATGGTAATTCTTTTAAGAAAAATGTTGGTGGATTTAATATCAAGAGCACAGGTTTCACATTAGCAAATCAAACTGGCACTTTATACTTCACAGATGTTCCAAATGAGACTGGAGATATGGGTGTGTTGTCTGTTGTTAGAGAAACAAGTGAAAGTAATGAGTTTACTGTTGTTGTTAAGTCTGCTGGAACAATTGACTATAAGAAAGGTGAAATAATAGTAAATACCTTAACAATTACATCCACTGTTAAACCAAATAATATCATTGAGATACAAGCATGCCCTGATTCAAATGATGTTATTGGTTTAAAAGACCTATATTTGAGTTTTTCAGTATCTGATAGCACAATAAATATGGTTAAGGATACAATTTCATCTGGAGAACAGATATCTGGTGTCGGATATAAGACAACATCAAGTTATTTGAATGGAAGTCTAAAAAGAGGTGATACATCAACTGCAACTGCGTCAGTATCAACTACAACTACCACAACATCAACTACAACAACCACTAGCTCAGGCACACCATCGTCTGGAGGCGGATATTAAGAAATGATACAAACTGGTTTTGAGAAACGAGTACAGGTTCAACAAATACTTACGAATCAACTCCCTGACTTCATTCGTGCAGAGAGTCCAAAGACGCTTGACTTTTTAAAACAGTATTATATTTCACAGGAGCATCAGTCTGGTGCTACTGATCTCGCAGATAACTTAGATCAGTATCTTAAGTTAGATAATTTGACTCCAGAAGTCATAACTGGAAAAACAATATTATATTCAGGTATCTCTTCAACCACAGATAGTGTTCAAGTTTACTCTACAAAGGGATTTCCTGATCAGTACGGTCTTTTTAAGATTGATGACGAAATATTTACTTATACAGGATTAACTACAAACACTTTTACTGGTGTTGTTCGTGGTTTTAGTGGAATTAGTAGTTATAGAACAGATTTAAACTCTGAAGAGTTACTTTTTGAAGAAACTAATCAAGCAACACACGATGCTGGAGAAGAAGTTATAAATTTAAGTTCTAATTTTTTAAAAGAATTCTATAAAAAGTTAAAATATACCTTAACACCTGGTTTAGAGAATATTGATTTTGTTGAAAATTTAGATGTAAATAATTTTATTAAGGAAGCAAGATCTTTTTATGAATCTAAAGGCACGGAAGAGTCATTTAAAATTTTATTCAAAGTTTTATTTGGAGAAACACCCAAAGTCATAGATTTAGAACAATATCTATCAAAACCATCATCTGCTGAATTTTTGAGAAGAGAAATAGTAGTTGCTGAAAGAATTTCTGGAGATCCTGATAAATTAGTTGGTCAAACAATTAAAAAAGCATCAGATTTAGCAACTCAAGCTTCAGTATCGGAGGTTGAGATATTTACAAGATCAGGAATTAGCACATATTTTAAAATAGGTTTATTTGTTGGATTTGATGATAGAGATTTAATAGAGGGAACGTTTGAAATACAACCTAAGACTGCAAATATTAATCCTGTGTCTATAGGATCATCTGTTATTACCGTAGATAGCACAGTTGGTTTTGGAACAACAGGAACTTTGTTATCTGGTGATAATATAATCACATATTCATCAAAAACAGTTAATCAGTTCTTAGGGTGTGTTGGTGTAGATAATGCGATGGAAGTCAAATCACCAATAAGGACAAATGACGTATTTTTTGGATATGAAGATGGAGATTTAACAAAAAAAGTAGAAATTAGGATAACTGGAGTCTTATCGGACGTAGAAACTATAGGTGATGTTAGTTCAACCACAGAGGGAGAAAAAATATATGTAAAAAATGTTGGTGAAAAAATAAAAAATCCAGAATTTAATAAAACTCATAAACAAATATTCGCAAATTCATGGATTTACAATACAAGTTCTAGATTTTTTGTAGACAATACTAATAATGGATTTAACTTAAAAACAACTCCAGATCCATCTGCACTAAAGGTTGGTGATATTGTTGATGTGCTTCTAGGAGCGTCTGAGACGGTTGTTTTTGCAGATGCTACTGTTCAGACCATAAACGGTAAACAAGTCACTCTGGGTGGTTTGAGTGGGTCTCCTTCTACAACTACAGAGTATTCTATACGTAGAAAGTTGGAGACAGTCAACAGCAGTGGAGCACCTTTAATATATGGAAACGACTTAATCACTGCGGATATTCAAAATTTATACACAGAGAAAGAAAATTGTTTTTACGTTGCTGCTAGTTCTCTCCCATCATACACACTCACAAAAAATCTTGATCAAGCGATCATTACATCACTTATATCTACAAATTTGCAGGAGTTTGATACTAATAAACTTAAATTTAGTGTTTTAGCATTTGATAGTAACGTTCCTTTCAGAACTGGTGAAGAGGTTATTTACAATGCTGAGAATAATACTCTTGATGGACTGGAAGATGGTGTTTCATATTTTGTAAAAGTATTAGCAGATAAGAAAAAAGTTCAATTATACAGATCAAGATCGTTGATTGATGCAGATAATTCAACCACTCCAACTCGTGAATATTTTTCAGCACCAGCAACATCTGGATTTCATAAGTTTACTTTAGTAACTCAAAAGACTCAATTTATACACCCTCAGAAATTACTACGTAAGTTTCCATATAATCTTGATGTAAAAACAGGAGAAAACACTGTAACAGCACCAGGTGCTCTTGGAATGCTCGTAAATGGTGTGGAGGTAATAAACTATAAGTCTGAGGATAAAGTCTACTACGGGCCTCTAGAGAGCGTTAGGGTGTATAATGGTGGAACCAACTTTGATGTCGTTAACCTACCATCAATAACAGTAGAGGCAGGTTTAACAACCGCACTAGTTCAACCTGTAGTTAAGGGTAAATTAACTGATGTTTATATTGATCCTCAAGATTTTGATGTTAAGAAGGTATCATCAGTAACGATTACAGGTGGTAATTCAACAGGAGCAGTTTTAGATGCTCAATTAGAAGAGAGACATAGAACATTATCATTTGATGGTAGACAGTCTACAGTTGGTGGTGGGGTTGACGTTACTAACGATAATATCACTTTTCCTCAAAATCATAATTTGATTAGTGGGGATGAGTTAATTTACAACAGAAATGGTAATACAGCGATAGGAGTTGGTATTCGCACTACAGCATATCAGGATGGTATTAATTTAATTACTGGTTTAACTTTAAATAATGGTTCTGTTTATGTTGTTGAAGTGGTAAATAATAAGACAATTAATTTATACGAAACTCAAGCTGACTACTCTGCAGGTATTAACACTGTTGGGTTTACTACTGCAGAGACATCTGGTATTCATAAGTTTAGAACCAAGAAAGCAAATAATACAATATCTAAAATTTCAATAATTAATGCAGGAACAGATTTTGAAAATAGAACATTAACTGTACAACCATCAGGAATAAGTACAGCACATGACTCTATTTTCTTCAAAAATCATGGATTTAATGATGGAGAGGTAATTACGTACAATACTAATGGTACAGAAATTGGTGGTTTAGATACAAATATACGTTATAAAATAATAAAATTAAGTGAAAATGAGTTTAGATTAGCAAATGCTGGAGCTGCAGGTACAATTTCTGCAAATTATGATCGAAATAATTATGTAAATATAGTTTCTGCAGGAAGTAGCGAACAATTTTTTGCATATCCACCCATAAATGTAACAGTAAATGCAGATATTATTGGTGGAGTGGGTATAATTACTGCAACTCCAGTAATTAAAGGATTAATTTCTGACGTTTATTTGTATGATAGAGGGACTGGATATGGATCAACCACAATTAATTTCCACAAAAAACCAACAATAACTGTAAAAACAGGTAAAGGTGCAGAATTAAAACCAATAATTGATGATGGAAAAATAATTAATGTTCAAGTTACAAATACAGGAAGTGAGTATACTTCACCACCAGATCTAGAAGTTGTAGGTATAGGTTCGGGAACTGGTGCAAAATTAAGAGCAGTTGTTGAAAATCAAAAAGTAGTTGATGTAGTAGTATTGAATACTGGTATTGGGTATACCTCAGCTACAACATCAATTAAGGTTACTTCAAGAGGTGTTAACGCATCCCTAGAAGCGTCTGTAAGACACCTTACACTCAATAACTATGAAAGACATGGTGAAGAGATTTTAGTAGATACAGAGGATGGTTTACAGTATGGTATGGTTGGATATTCCACTGCGGTTGGTTTATCGGAATTTGGTGATAATAGTATTGATCATTCACCAATAATAGGTTGGGCGTACGATGGTAATCCGATTTATGGTCCATATGGTTATGATGATCCTTCAAATGCAAATTCACAAATAAGAAATTTATCAACTAGTTACAATATATCAATCTCTGAGGTTATAGATAGACCCTCTGGGTTTGTAAATGGATTCTTTGTTGATGATTATAAGTTTGATAATTCAGGTGATTTAGATAAACATAATGGTAGATACGGAAAAACTCCAGAGTATCCAAATGGAGTTTATGCGTACTTTGTAGGAATTAATACAAATACTCAAACATCTGTATTCCCACATTACATAGGTAATTCATACAGATCAAAATTAATTAAACAGAGTTTTGATCAATCATTTGATTTTAATAATTCAGATTTAATAAGAAATACTTTACCTTACGCTGTTGGAGACTCTGGATCTGATAATGACTTTATTAATGAACCAAATGAAATACTTTTACAGAGTTCTACAATTGAGTCTGTAAGCAAAGGATCAGTTCAATCATTTGATATACATGAAGCAGGTCAGGGCTATAAAGTTGGTGATTTAGCAACTTTTGATAATACTGGAACAAATGGTGGTGGTATAAGTGCATCTGTAGGATCTGTAACTGGAAAAACTGTAGAAAATTTAGCAACAACTTTAGAAGGTTATCAGAATGCAAAATTAATTTGGAATAAATCTGGTGAAGTATCAGTTCATACAAGCGATCCTCATACTTTATTAGACAATGATACTGTTGTAATTTCAGGAATATCCACATTCATTGCAAAATTAAATGGAGAGCATGTAATAGGTGTATCTTCAGAAAAGACAAAATTAATAATAGATACTCCTGCGATAACTGCAGCGGGTATAGTAACTGATATATTTGTTTCTACAATACCAAATATATCTGTAGGATCAACCATAGGAATAGGAACAGCAAGATTATCTGTATTAAATGTATTTCCTGATAGGAAAGTTATTCGTGCAATTACTGAACATACAGCAGGAATTCATACAGCATCAACTGAATTAGTTGAAATTACGGATAAATTCACAGTGCCTGTGAATACACCTTATTTTGAATCAAAATTAGATGATAAAATATTTTTTAATCCGACTCAAGAACTAGGAATAGGAACAGTTTCTGGTCAAAGCGGAATATCGACTATAGTTATTGGTAATATACCCATTCCAACATCCATACCAAATCAAAGTATATTCATACCTAATCACCCGTTTACACAAAATCAACAGGTCACGCTAACAAAAGGAGGCAGCACCAGAATCGTTGTATCAAATACTGGTGATAGCACAACATTCAATATTCCTGAGTCTGGTGAGTCACAAACATTATTTGTAATTAATAAGTCTAAGAATCTTATAGGTTTAACTACAGAAGTAGGACTAACCACTAGCACCGATGGTTTATTCTTCAGATCATTCAACTCAAATAATAATGATACTGATTTTGAATACTCTCTTGAATCTAACTTTTCACAAGAAACTGCTAAAATTGAAAAAATTAAATCTACATTATCAATATCAACTGCACATGGTTTAGAGAATGGAGATATAATTACACTTTCTGTTAAACCAAAACAATCACTAGGTATAGGAACATCAGAATCTATTTTACTTAAGTATAATTCAGAAAACGATAAAATTTTAGTAAATCCAATATCATTTGGATCTACCGCAGTAAACATAACTAAAAATGAATTTGAGTTAACATCTCATGGATTTGAAACTGGTGAAAAGGTATTTTATGACTCAGGTAATTTTATAAGTGGTTTAGGAACTGGATCATACTTTGTTCATAGACTTGATGATAATAATTTTAACCTTGCTCTTACCAGAAAAGACAGTTTAAGTGAACCACCTTTAGTTATTGATCTCCAGTCACAGGGATCACTTCATGAAATAAGTAAAATAAATCCAGTAATTCCAGTAATAAAAAATAATAATCTTGTTTTTAATACTGGAGATGCGTCACTTACTGGATATAATTTAAAAGTATTCTATGATAATCAATTCAATAACGAATTAGTTTCGATAGGATCAACATTAAACTTCAGCGTAATTAGTACAGGTAGCACTACAACTGTTTACTATGATGATAGTTTACCATCAAAAATTTACTATTCATTAGAAAAAGCAGGATTTATAAGCACTGCTGATACTGATGTTAAGAATTATTCTGAAATAACATTTGAAGATAGCAGTTATAATAATACATACACAATCTCTGGTGTAGGTGTTACAACATTTGATATATCTGTAAACGAGTCACCTGAACAATTATCGTATATAAAAACTACTGCAGATATATCATACACAACTAAGTCATACGCTGCAGAGGGTGGAGTAGGTTCTCTTAATTTAACATTTGGTGGTGCAAATTACAAAAAACTACCTGAGTTTGTAAGTATTGCCTCTACTAACGGTATTAATGCAGATATAATACCTGTATCAAAAACAGTTGGTAGAATTAAAGAATTTACTATTAATGATCAAGGATTTGATTTCTCAGCAGACAAAACC
>Ga0160422_10002920_pt1 | contig 10611 bp, 9 predicted proteins | sample Fk160mmetaG_FD_108192 | JGI IMG/M metagenome (GOLD analysis project Ga0160422, IMG submission 108192) | Marine microbial communities from the Central Pacific Ocean - Fk160115 60m metaG | ecosystem: Environmental > Aquatic > Marine > Oceanic > Photic zone | place: The Central Pacific Ocean... | reverse complement strand
TGTAGGATTTAAGAGAAAGGGTTTTGATGATTTCTTGCGCTTCTTCAACGCTAATGACCCCTTGTTTATTACCGGCATCGATTTGAGTATACCAGTCGCTCAGGCCGGCATAGCGCCCCGCTCCAATGAATGTCCTCCACTCAGAGAGATAATCTTTAGAGATTCTCCGATTGGCTGAGGTACTATTTATTATAATGGGATAAAAAAAGTGAATGTCAGGATGGTGCAATGGGTCTATAGTTTTTTGGAAATTTCCAGTAAAACCAATCAGGTGTTGGGCGTAATCAATAGCCACAGCCAAACTACCAAAGCCGTCTTTTCCAACAAAAGCTTGAGCGTGCGCTGTGCGCCCAGATTCAATATTTTGAATCAAGCTAGTTTTAAGATTGGCCTGCCCTACAGTATTCTCGAATGCCATAATAACAAATATAAAGTTTTCAATTTGATGTGCTTTTGAATAGTGGAAAAAGTCGAAAAAAATTCAATTTTAAACCCATTAACCCATTTCGTCAGGCTAAATAAATACTTAACTTTGTATTAATTAAATTCAACAACTAATTAAAAGCAAATGTACTCCATTCAAAAGATTAATTTCAAGAACAAAAAAGTACTGATACGAGTTGATTTTAACGTGCCCTTAAACGAGGCATTTGAGGTGACCGATGACACTAGAATTCGTGCCGCTAAACGGACCATTTTAAAAGTATTAAGGGACGGCGGTTGTTGTATTTTGATGTCACACTTGGGGCGCCCTAGCTTTCAGGACCCCCAATTTTCTTTAGCGCATATTGTGAGTGAGCTAGAGAATGTTTTAGGAATTAGTGTCTTATTTTCTAACCAATGTGTAGGAGAAGCCCCCACCCAACTAGCCAAAACTTTAAAACCTGGACAGGTTTTATTGCTTGAAAACCTCCGATACCATAAAGAAGAAATCACAGGAGGGTTAGAGTTTGCTAAACAGTTATCTGGCCTGGCGGACTTTTACATTAATGATGCTTTTGGAACGGCGCACAGAGCCCATGCCTCCACAACAGTTGTTGCACAGTTTTTTCCAAACGCGAAGTGCTTTGGTTTTCTTTTAGCCAAGGAAATTGAGAGTATTGACAAAGTGATGAAATCAGGCAAAGAGCCGGTATTAGCCATATTGGGAGGTGCAAAAGTTTCCTCAAAAATCACGATAATTGAAAACATCTTAGACAAGATTGATCACCTCATTATTGGCGGTGGGATGTCCTTTACGTTTATAAAAGCACAAGGAGGGCAGATTGGTGACTCAATTTGCGAAGAAGATAAACAAGATTTAGCACTACAGGTTCTAGAACTAGCAGCCCAAAAACAAGTAAAAGTTCACTTACCCGTCGATGTACTTGCTGCAGATGATTTCAGCCCAACCGCCAACACAAAGGTTGTTGACATCCATTGCATTCCTAAAAACTGGCAAGGCTTGGACTGTGGCCCTAAGACTAAGGCCTTTTTTCACAAGGTTGTGCAACAGTGTCAGACAATTTTATGGAACGGTCCTTTGGGTGTTTTTGAAATGGAGCCTTTTTCTACGGGTACTATTGCGATTGGTGATGCAATAGCAGAAGCCACTAGCAACGGGTCTTTTTCATTGGTGGGTGGCGGAGATTCGGTGGCTGCGGTTAAGCAATTTGGTTTTGACACTAAAGTCAGTTATGTGAGCACAGGCGGTGGCGCAATGTTAGAAAGCTTAGAAGGTAAAATCTTGCCCGGAATCGCAGCCATGAGTACCCACTAATTTATAAGTAAATGAGAATCTCACTATTATTTTTTTGTTTGGGCTTGTGGACGGCTATTGCGCAAGACCCAAAAATAAAAACTGACTCAATGGTCATTCAAATGCATGAATTTGAGTATGCAATCCATTTAGATTCATTGATACAAAAGGAGTTATTTCCAAAAAAGTTTGAGAGAACAGAAGCGGTCACAGGCAGCTACATTCCCGAACTTCACAGGGACACTTTGAAACATCGCCTTAAATTTTTGAATTCAAAAACCCCACTTAATATTGTTTATACCCCTCTTTTGGAGCAATTGATTCGCTCTTTTATAAAAGAGAGAAAAACAGCCTTTGAAGCTCTAATGATGCGAAGTCAATATTACTTTCCTTTATTTGAGCAAGTATTAGATCGCGAAAATATTCCTTTAGAAATTAAATATTTAGCCGTTGTTGAATCCGCGCTAAGACCCACTGCAAAGTCGCCAGTTGGCGCATCCGGCCTCTGGCAGTTTATGTTCTCGACAGCGAAACAATACGATCTTGAGGTAAGCAGTTATGTAGATGAGCGTTGTGACCCAGTACGATCTACTATCGCTGCCGCCGAGTATCTCAAAAAATTACACACTGTGTTTCAAGATTGGGACCTCGCATTGGCAGCCTATAATGCCGGGCCCGGAAATGTCACCAAGGCCATACGTCGATCTGGAGGCCATAAAAATTATTGGGAGATAAGGTCGTTTTTACCAAATGAAACTGCCAACTATATACCTGCATTTTTGGCCACCATGTATATTTTTGAATATGCAGAAGCACACGGTTTTCAGCAAACGCAAAGCCCTTATTTATTCCATGAAACAGATACGATACAGGTCAAAAAAATGATTTATTTTGACCACCTAAAGGACGTTATTGGAGTTGATCTAAAAACTTTAAGGTTTCTAAACCCTTCTTTTAAGCTTGACATCATTCCCCCTTTAAAAGACCGAAACTATGTTTTAAGGCTCCCACTGGTTGCCAATGCAAAATTTATTTCTAACGAGGATGCCATCTATGCGCATGCACAAAGGCAATTTGAAGAGCGCAACAAAACCTTGCCCAAGCTTTATAAAATGGATTCCAAAATTAGGTATATTGTTAAGTCGGGCGATTATTTGGGTAAAATTGCCAACAAATTTCGGGTTCGTATCAGCGCTATAAAACGATGGAATGGTCTGGAAACGGACCACTTAAAGGTTGGAGACCGCTTGACTATTTATACTCGTAATGCGGAGTATCAACCAGATGCTATAACAGCACTGCCCTCTGAAAATAAAGGCAAGAGACAGATATATACGGTTGAAAAAGGTGATTCTTTGTGGAGCATTTCTAAAAAGTTTCCCGGAATTTCTGTAAAAAAGCTGCAAGATTGGAACGGTATTAGCGGTAAGAATCTCAAACCTGGAATGCGGATTATTGTCTCAAATTAAAAAACAAATGGTAAAACAATTATTGTATTTGACTTTTATGTTGCTGATCCTAGGCTGTAAAGACGCTAAAGATCAAAGGGTCTATAAACCTCAATCTTCAGCAAGCATAAATAGTCTTTTAGTGGTCATGGACAATGCGTTGTGGAGCGGTAGCGTTGGAGATGCCGTTAGAGATTATATTGGATCTGAAGTTTATGGTTTGCCACAAGTTGAACCAAACTTTGATCTTAATCACGTACCAATGACTGTGTTTTCAGATTTTGTTCGCCTTAACAGAACGGTTCTTAAGGTTCAAATTTCTGAAGACAGTGGAATTAAGTATCACAAGGACCCCTATGCTTCCCCTCAAAAAATGGCAGTCATCAAAGCGCCTAATCGACAAACGCTTGTAGATCTCATTGAGGCCAATGCATCAACCCTAATATCAAACTTTAAAGAGCTTGAATTTAAGGAAAAACAACGACGCATCAATAAAGCGCTGTTTAACACAAAAACCATTGAAGCCACATTAGACATCAAAATTCGTTTTTCCACAGCTTACAGAATCGCCAAAGCAGAAAAAGATTTTTTTTGGATTCGCAGAGACACCCAAACAGGGAGTTTGAATTTGCTTCTCTATAATCTTCCCATTCAGGACTTTGAAAATAATCAGGAATTTTCAGCATATGTTATTCGCAAACGAGATTCAATTGCAAGGCAGTTTATCCCAGGCCCTGTAGAAGGTAGCTATATGACCACAGAGGCGGCCTATACGCCATTCTTTAAAAAAAGGCTGTTTTCAAATTTACCAACATTACAAACTAAAAGCTTATGGAAAATTGAAGGGGCCTATATGTCAGGGCCTTTTGTAAATTATGCCTTTGTGGACAAGAAAAATAAGCGCTTTTTTGTAGCAGAAGGTTTTGTTTATGCGCCTTCTGAAAGTAAACGGGACTATATGTTCGAACTAGAAACGATGATAAGATCAGTTTTGATACAATAAAAAGCTACAAGCAACACAAGTCTTTTTATTCTTTTTCAATCTCTTTTTTTGAATCATCTTCTTGGCGGGCCTTTTTAAACTCCTTAATTCCGCTACCTAGTCCTTTCATAAGCTCAGGGATTTTCTTTCCTCCAAAGAGTAAAAGGACGACTAAAACTATCAATATGATTTGTGGGCCACTAATTGCTAGAGGTAATGTAAATAAACTCATGTGTTCTTAGTTTTGAAAAACAAAGTTAATAATATTCCGTTAATTACAAGCGCTAAACAAATTTTAGGCCGTAATATCTCAGCCAATCGTATAAATTTTAGTTAATTTTGTCTTGGATGGCAACAAAAAAACATCATAAAAAAAGACAAAACAAGAAGTGGCTTCACCAGTACCGTTTGGTTGTCTTAAAGGAAGATAATTTTGAAGAACAGTTTGCATTAAAATTGACACCGCTCAACGTTTTTGTGTTCACAACCCTTTCGGCGATTTCTTTAATTACACTCACAACAATTTTTATTGCTTTTACATCCCTAAGGGAATACATTCCTGGATACACTTCCCCCTCGCTTCAAAAAAAGGCCATTAAGCTCAAAAGTAAAACAGACTCTCTTTATCAAATAACCCAAATGAATGAACGCTATATCACCTCGATAAAAAAAGTCTTGACTGGGGAGGCCACCTTCGAGTCGATTGATAAAGACTCTATATATGACTCTTTAAAAGCCGAAGTTGACTCTTTGGATTTGACCCCATCTAAAGCAGATTCTTTGTTGAGAGAAAAGGTTGAAAATGAAGATAAATACAACTTATTTGAATCTGCAACATCTGTTAAAAACTTTGTTTTTTTTCCCCCGTTGAAAGGCCAGGTAAGCGAGGGATTTGATTCTAAAATAAAGCACTATGCAGTGGACATCGCTGTTTCAAAAAACACACCCGTTAAGGCGGTTGCAGATGGTCGGGTTGTTTTGGCTTCTTGGACTTCAGATTCAGGGTTTGTTATTATTATTGATCACGGCAATCAAATGCTGTCTGTTTACAAACACAATGCCGTATTGACCAAAGAACAAGGCGATTTAGTGAAAGCGCAAGAGGTGATCGCACGCTCCGGATCATCTGGGCAACTGAGCACAGGCCCTCATTTACACTTTGAACTGTGGAACGATGGAAACCCTATTGATCCATCTACATTTATTGATTTTTAATTTTCATCAATGCCATCATTTAAATCTTATTTTGCTAAACTTTTTGCTGCTAAAATTGCGCGTAAAATTAATGCTTGGGCCCAAAATCCTCTTCAGACTCAAGAGCACGTTTTTAAGACATTGATTAAGTCTGCAAGCCAAACAGCTTTTGGAAAAGACCACGCATTTTCACAAATTAAAACCCACGATGATTTCGTCAGCAGTGTCCCAGTCAGGGATTATGAGGCTCTAAAGCCCTATGTTGAAAGAGCGCTCAATGGGGAATCCGATATCCTTTGGAGTGGAAAGCCATTATATTTTGCAAAGACTTCAGGAACGACCTCAGGGGCAAAGTACATTCCAATCACGGATGTGTCCATCAAAGCACAAGTAGAAGCCTCTAGAAATGCAGTATTGATGTACATTAACGAAACCGGAAAATCAGACTTTGTAGACGGCCAATGGATTTTTCTTCAAGGGAGTCCTGTCTTGAGTGAAAAGAAGGGTATTAAAACAGGACGGCTCTCAGGAATCTCTGCCCATTATGTTCCTTCCTACCTCTTAAAGAATAGAATGCCAAGCTGGGAAACCAACTGTATTGAAGACTGGGAAACGAAAGTAGATGCGATTGTTGAAGAGACTCTGACCAAAGACATGCGGGCTGTTGCTGGGATTCCTTCTTGGGTTCAAATGTATTTTGAAAAATTGGTTCAAAAGCGACAACAAAAAGTGGGTGTTATTTTTAAGAATCTTGAACTGTTTATTTTCGGTGGCGTGAACTACGAGCCCTATAGGAATAAATTTGAAGCTTTAATTGGAAGGAAAATTGACAGCATCGAGCTTTATCCTGCAAGTGAAGGGTTTTTTGCTTTTCAGGACCGTCAAAACAAAACAGGGATGCTGCTTCAATTGGACTCGGGGATTTTCTACGAATTTATCGAAGCAGATCGATTTTTTGACAAAAACCCCAAGCGAATAACCTTAAACAATGTAAAGCTTGGTGTAAATTATGTGATTATCATTTCGACCAATGCAGGTCTTTGGGCTTACAACATTGGAGATACTGTTAAATTCACATCTTTGTTTCCTTTTAGAGTGGTTGTCAGTGGCAGGATTAAACATTTTATATCTGCTTTTGGGGAGCACGTCATTGCGCAAGAAGTGGACCAAGCACTGATTCAAGCCGTAAAAGGAACATCGGTGCGAGTGACTGAGTTTACGGTTGCACCCCAAATCAACCCCATTGTTGGGCTGCCTTATCATGAATGGCTTGTTGAATTTGAGGCTCCTCCCAACGATTTGGAGTTGTTTGCAAATACAATAGATAAAGAATTGCAAAATCAAAACAGTTATTACTTTGATTTGATAAAAGGAAAGGTGCTACAGCCCTTGAGAATTAGCCCTGTTAAACAAGGAGGTTTTAAAGACTATATGAAAACCATTGGAAAATTAGGAGGGCAAAACAAGACCACACGGCTGTCGAACGACCGTAAAATTGCATCACATTTTTACTCTAAGAGTCTTATCAAATAATGTATATTTGTTCTAAACATCAGGGTACATAAAGCCCAAAACTTTATGGAAGCAAGGCACAATAAAAATAATTTTATACGTTATAAAAATGTATGAATATAATTCAATACAAAAACCAACAAAACAAATAAAGCAATGAGTAAAACTGATAAAAACCATCCAAATGAGGAAGTTGAATTAGGCCAACTTTTTAAAATTATAGGAAAAGGATTTGAAAATATATTTCGATTTATTGGATCTATTTTTAGTTCAATTTTCATGACCTTTATTTGGCTTGTGTTTTTTATTAGAAAACGCTTAATTATTTTGGCAGTTTCGGCATTTCTTGGGTTAATCATTGGCGTTGTTATTGAAATTACTTTGCCACCGACCTATAAATCTACACTTTCTATCAAACAAAATTATGAAACAGGTGAAAACCTGTATGAATCCATTAAATACTACAATGGCTTACTAAAAGATAAAGATTATGAAGTATTGGGGACTATTTTAGGACTTACAGCGTCAGCCTCAGAAGAAATCGTAGAGTTTCAAGTTGAGCCTTTGATTACTGACAACGAATATTTAGTCATGTTTGACAGATACATTGGAAATTTAGACTCCTTGGCAGCCTCCAAGATTGAATATGAGGATTACGTTAAAAATATAAAGGCCTATAAGCATAAGCTTCAGCAAATTAGTATTAAATCCAAAACGAGAGCCGACTTTAACAGTGTGTTTACAAATATTGTATACAACATTCAGACCAATCCTTTTTTCGTTAATGAGCAAGCCAAAGACATATCAGAACTCTCGCAAAGCAAAGCAGCACTTGAAGAGTCTTTGATACAATCAGATTCCTTGCAACAGACTTATAAACGCGTTTTGGAGCAGCAATTAGATTCTAATACGGTTTCTGAAATCGGAATTACTTTTGAGGGGGATAACGACAGGGATAAAACACGTGAATTTGATTTATACAAAAGCGATATCGAGCTAAGAGAAAAAATTATCAAAATTGACAGAGAATTAAAGGACAAAGAGAACATTATTGATTTGATTTCAAGCAAGCAAGACAATGGTTTTGTAGACAACACCAAGAGCCTTTTTGGATTGTCAATTCCCGCCAAAATCTTTTATTCGATTATGGCGCTAGGCTTGGCCTTTTTACTGCTTTTGGGGATTGAATTTTTAAGCTATTTAGAAAAATACAAACCTAAAAATCTGTAATATTGAATTCTGCTAAATATATAAAGCGAACCAAGCAGAATAAACCCTTCTATAAGAAACCTATAACACAGTTGGTAATGGATTTACAACTGTAGTCGGATTGTCCAAGTCTGATTGATAAAATTTTTGATTTAGAATCAGCCATATGGTAACCGTCAACCACCTAAATGCAGAGCCCACAAGCGAATATCACCCCAGTTTTAAACATGAACCCTAATGGAACAAATTACAAAAGAACGTATGGCAGGGACCCAAAATAAGATCAATTTAGCGGTTTTGTATTTTTGTTATAATCGTGAGGATCATTTAAGGCAATCCTTGCCTAAGATATTAGAATTTAGAAACGAATTACCATTATTTGTTTTTTGCGATGGACCGAGGAAAGAGGATAAAAAACAAACTCAAAACGTGCGGGACTATTTAACAAAGACACTTTTGCATAGTAAAAACTGTAAGCTTATTTTTAGAGAAAAGAATTTGGGCCTGGCTGATAATATTATTTTAGGAGTAAATTATGTTTTCAGTATAGGATATGACACGGTGACAGTATTAGAGGATGACTGTGTTCCGCAAAGTAACTATTTTGATTATATGCAATGTGCACTCCGTTATTATTTCAATTTTGAAAATGTTATGCATATTTCTGCTTTTGGAATGCCATTTAAAAATAAACCAATCAAAGACACTTATATTACTCCTTACCCTTGTTCTTGGGGCTGGGGAACGTGGAAAAACAAATGGAGTGGCTGTAATTTTAACGACAAAAACTATTATGATAAAGTGTTGTCTGACCAAAAGCTTTTAAAAGCATTTAATTGGTCCGGGAAATCATTTTCCTATCTTTTAAAGCTTCAGACAAAAAGTGAGATCAACAGTTGGTTAATTAGGTGGTATGCTCATATTTTTAAAACCAAAGGGGTATGTGTTTGGGCCACAGATAGCAAACTTAAGAATGTTGGTTTTGATGGTTCCGGGCAACACAAAGTTAAATATGATATTTATAACCAAAAACACAACAATAACAGCAATATTTATGAGTTTCAAGACAATACTCTTATCTTTAATAAAAATGTGATTAAACAGTTTCGGCAGTTTTTCATGGGACCTAGTTTAGTAGACAAATTTAAAACGCTTTTATACCTAAAGACAGGGTTGTTATTTGAGAGACTTGATGAAGGGTCGAAATATTACGAGAAGAAATAATGTTTGTATATAAAAAAAAATCAGCAATTAGCTCAAAAAGTAGGGTGTTCCCCTTTTCAAGATTTACCAACTCCAAGATTGAAGATTTTTCATACATTGGCTTATTTGCTTTTGTAAACAACACAAGTATTGGGAAGTATTGTTCTATCTCAATGAATTTTAAGTCTGGCCTTGGCATTCACCCTACAAGTTTGGCTTCCACATCACCAATATTTTACAGTAAAAAATATGCGATAAAAAGTTCTTTTGGCTTTGGACGCTTAAAAACAGTAAATGAGTACAAAAGAGTTACCATCGGTCATGATGTATGGATTGGAGCTGACGTCATTATAATGGATGGTGTGAAGGTTGGTAATGGCGCAATTATTGCAGCCAAGGCAGTTGTTACTAAAGACGTACCAAATTACGCTGTTGTTGCAGGGGTTCCTGCCAAATGCATAAAGTATAGATTTTCAGACAAAATAATTAGTAAATTGGAGGCTTTGAGTTGGTGGGATTGGAGCGAAGAAAAAATTAATAAAAACAAGTTGTTTTTTACAAATGATATGACCCTAGATTTAATAGATCAAATAAAGGATTAATTCTGCGCAACAACCCAACTAAAGCACGAATGAGGTCAAAGCGGTTTTTTATTTGCCCCCTCTTTATAATGGCTTACAGCTTATTTATACTTACAATTAAAATGTATACTTTAGTGACAATCTTTTATGAAAGAGTGGCACAAAACGCCAATAGTATAAACACATACAGGACCTCTAATTTTAATTATTTAAAGGAATGTTTCGCAATTTAATGAACGACTTATTCGAAAATGAACTGAAATGCATCAAAATTTAGAAGCATATAAAACGCCAAAGAACTTTAGAGGGCGCTCTGCCTTTACTGTACAGCTATGGTGGATTGTTCAAGCCATGTTTTTTAGCACATCTCCACAAATAATGTTTGGATGGAGACGATTTTTGCTAAGGTGCTTTGGTGCAAAAATTGGAAAAAAAGTATTGATCAGGCCGAGTGTAAAAATCACTTATCCGTGGAATCTGTCCATTGGAGATTACAGTTGGATAGGTGATGAGGTGGTGCTTTACTCGCTGGGTGAAATAGAAATTGGGGAACACACGGTCATTTCTCAGCGTAGTTATATTTGTACAGCTTCACATAAATACAACGTCCCAGAGTTCTCAATATATTCAGAAAAGGTGAGCGTCGGAGCTCAATGTTGGTTGGCTGCGGATGTTTATGTAGCGCCAGGACTGACCATAGAAGATGGTGTTGTCGTTGGCGCGAGAAGCACTGTTCTTTCTGAC
>Ga0160422_10002918_pt1 | contig 10615 bp, 5 predicted proteins | sample Fk160mmetaG_FD_108192 | JGI IMG/M metagenome (GOLD analysis project Ga0160422, IMG submission 108192) | Marine microbial communities from the Central Pacific Ocean - Fk160115 60m metaG | ecosystem: Environmental > Aquatic > Marine > Oceanic > Photic zone | place: The Central Pacific Ocean... | reverse complement strand
TGGGCCGCAGAAAATAATTTAGACGGACAAGATTATTTAGACCGTACTGCAGTTACTGCCAAAATTATGAAGCAGGTGCAGTTAGGGGACCCCGGTGACTTAACAGGGAATGAACTATTTAGATATAACCATATGAAAGATTTGGGTAAAGATACGGATGGCACACCTGTATCAGAACTTAGTGAAGTAACAGGTCTTGATGTAGATGGTGTAGGAGAGACTCAACAGACCATCACCGAACAAGTACTAAAGTGGGCTACTGACACAGGGGTTATCAAATCCCAAGAAGATATGAATGCAATTATCGAAAATCCTACAAAGTGGATGGAAGATAATAATTTTAGCCTTACTGACAAAGTACCTACACTAGACGCAGATGCTGAAGGCACTAATATCAGCATGGGAGATGCAGACACAAAAGAGAGCGTATCTCTAGATGCTACTACTGTAGATAGTACTGCAACGGTAGACGAAGTTGATAAGCCTAATGTTACTGATTATTCAGTTAAGTCAGCTTCTAGGGGCCTAACCGACAGCATGATGGTGGATGCTAAAACCAAGGTTATGAGCGAAGAAGGTTTGGTAGATGTAGACACACTTACCATTGATGTAGATGCAGCGGCTGCAGGAGAAAGTGCAGTAGGAAAAGCTATAAATTCATGGGCTTCACAAGATTTTACCAACATTATTGATACTAGTACGCCTTCAGGTAGAGAAGTAGCTAGACAGCTAGGAGAGGGTAACTATTTAGATAAGAGAGCCACTACTGCAGGTCAGATAGAGATACTATCTAAACAGTTTATTAATGATCAAGGCGAGTATGTCATTCCTGTCTGGGCTAGAGGACTCGCTAAAAGTGTAAGGGGTTCTCTTAATATTTCAGGGGCGGCTGCAGACGCTGCAATGTCTCAGGCTATAATGGCCTCTGTTATCCAGATTGCAGACAAAGATGCTAAGTTCTTCCAGACGCTAACAACTAAAAATTTAGACAACCGACAAGCAGCTATTATAAATAAAGCTACTGTACTGGCAAACTTTGAAACTGCTAATCTTAATGCAAGACAAGCGGCTGCAGTTACTAATGCTCAGAACTTTTTAAAGTTAGACATTGCCAACCTTACTAATGAACAACAAGCAGAAGTGGTAAACAAACAGGCTAGAATACAGGCTTTGTTTGATGATACTGCAGCAATCAATGCTCAAAGATTATTTGGTGCGGAGAATGCAAATGAATTTGCTAAGTTCTTTTCTCAGCTTAATGCCACTATACAACAGCATAACTCATCTGAAATTAACGCTCTTAGTAAATTTAATGCAGGGGAAATAAACGATGCAGCCCAGTTTCTACTAGAGATTAATAATAGTAGGGATCAATTCCTAGATCAGCTACAATTTAACTATGATCAGTTTAATGGTAAGTGGCGGCAAGAAGTTACATTAGAACAGTTCAAAACTGAGTGGGATGCCGTTACTGAGGATGTAAAGAACGGCCTTGGGTTAACCACTGAAGTACAGAACAGAGTGTGGGATAGCGTAGACTCCCTTCTAGATTATGTATTTAAATATTCCCAGAATGAGAATGATGCCATTAAAGACTTAACTATTGCTCAGATACAGGCTCAAGCAGGTAGAAAAAAAGGCAGCGGTCTTCTAGGAGGTCTTTTCTCTTTAGCAGGTTCTTTCCTAAGTACGTCTAAAGGCGCGGAATGGCTCATCAGTTTAAGTGACTCTAGATTAAAAGAAAACATTAAAAAGTATAATTCTATTAACGGTGTAGATTTATACACATGGGAATGGTCAAAAGAAGCTAAAAAACATGGGGCCGATAAACTTCCTAATTATGGGGTTGTAGCACAAGAACTATACAAAACCCACCCAGAAGCTGTTTACGAGAAAAACGGATACCTTCACGTTAACTATGAGGTAGTAAAAAATGCAATTCGATGAAGCAGTATTGCTCTCTATAAAGAGATTTAAAGAAGGAAAAATGCTAAATAAAACCTCTGAAATGAAAGACGGGCAGATATACTATACTCCCGAATACTTTGATGGATTAGCTGAAGCCTTAGATGCAGACTTAGAAGAAGAGGAGTTGAACCAAGATGGGGATGCCACAGAAGTTTGATGCTCCAATTCCGGGCGAAAACTTAACATCTGATAATAGAAACTACCCTTGGCATAGGCCCCCAGATATTGTGGACTATGATGAGGCCGTAGAATTTATGATAAATAAAATATCTGAGCCTGAAGACTTAGAAGGTATATTTGCACTTATGGACTTAGGCGCAGACGTTGTATCTATTACTACAGTATTCTTATTAACTGCCATCAAACAGGGGCGAGTAGGTGTAGACTTAGCTATTCAGATAGCAGGGCCAGTTTCTAGATATATAGAACTCAAAGCTACTAATGCAGAAGTAGATTATGAACTTGGGCTAGAGGATAAAGATAGAAAGCCTCTAACCCCCACAGAATTAAAGAGATTACTTCTTATAGCAGAAGAAGAAAGCGAAAGTATTTCTGATATTATTCCTGCCCCCCCAGAAGAGCCTGTAGAGGGAGAGGAAGAGGAAGGTTTAATGTCTGCCCCTGATGAAGCAAGTTCTGAAGAACAAGCGGAGATGCTAGGGGATGTACCTGAAGAAGAGCAACTTATTGAAGAAGAGATTGTATAATGGCTGCACGTTTTAGTTTTGCTGTTGCGGAAGCACAAAAAAAAGTAGATGAGGGAGCCTTCTTTGATAAGCAAGGCATTGGAGACTATATGGCTATTTTGGCCTCTGGTCTTAAAGAAGGTCTACAGGAAAAAGAACGACAAGATTTAATTAAAGAAAAAGAAAAAAAAGAATTGGATGCAAAACTTAGAGCAAAACAAGTAGCTGCAGAGAAACTTACAAAAGACATTGATGCTAGTGCTAAACTTCTTCTTAAAGTAAATGGTCTAGCTCAAAATACTGCATTACTTCCAGAAATAATTAATATTATGACTGCACAGGGTAGCACTAATACTAGTGCGGCACAGGCCTATATAGACAATATTGAAAACATAGCAGATTTTCAGTCAGGTGCTATTTACGATATGAATATGGCGCTTCCTGAAGGCCAATCCGCTGTAACACCTAAAATTAATATGGTTAATAGGAACACTAGTGATGTGGGAGGCATGAACCTCGCAGAAGTTGCCCACGCACTTAACACTCCAAATCTTAATGTTGAAAGAAAAAATGCTCTAAATGAAAGACTGGCCTTTCTACAAACTCAAGGTTCTGAGAAAACAGATAGCTACTGGGTAGATCAAGTTACTCCTGAAAATATAGATGTTCTTTTACCACAGTTTCGGGACCGCCAAGAGGAAATGATAGGAGGCCAATGGAAACGGGTAAGCAAAAAAATCAATGCATTAAGAAAACTACCAGAATATCAAGATAAAAGTGATGACTTACCTTATAAAAATACAGACGGTAGCTATAAGGGAGATACCGAACTTCGTCAAATGCTAAACGACAAGAACTTAAAATTGTCTGCAAATGAAAGGGCTGACATACTGGCAATACTTGCGCCTATTGATTTTGAAAAGCCTGTCACAGCGTTAGGACCAAATGGTGTCATACTTGAACGCTCTAAACTTCTAGATCAACAAAAATCAGAACAATTAGATGAGGCTCAGACTAGCCGCCTAAAATTGTTAGAGGCAGCATATCAGAGTTTTATAGCTGCAGGTAAGATTAAAGAGAAGGAAGTATATGACCCAGTTAAAGAAGCTGTAGATATCAATGCGGCAGGTAAAACCTCTGAAACATTACTTTTGTTTGAAGAAAAGCTAAAGGATGGCCTATTAGACGCTTCTGATCAACAACTATATAAAGCTCTTAAACTTTTATCTAATAACCCTATCGGTAAATTTAGTAAATTAGATAAGATGATTTTTAGGGATTATTCTAATAATTCAAACGATAGAGTAAAACTAAGAGATACTATAGAGTTACTTGATGAACAAATAGCAAATTATGTGGAAGGTAACTCTTCTTTATCTGATGAAAAGTTTATGGATTATAAGAGTAGCCTTCTTCAACTAAAAGCAATAGAAGATGCTTTTGTTATTGATGATAAAGCAAAGAATAATGAGTTATCTTTTGATCTAACAAATGATTATGCAGAGATTAAGATAGTAGGAGATAAAAACCCTACTCAAGTACGTCTTACTAAAAAAGGTAACTTCTTTATTGAAAGTGGTTCACGAGCAGGGCAGGTAATTGCTAGAAGTTCTAAAGATTATGAGCAAGGATCACTAACTCCTACAACTTCTCAGGTAGAAGCTAACTCCAAGCTAATTAATAGAAACGACTCGTTCTCTACAGAGCTTATGGACTTGCAGAATGATACCGCTAAGTTAACTTAAACTACAGTTAGACTTTTAAACCATGTAAATGAAAATGAGGCGGTGCTTACTATTGGTGGGTTTGCTGCATCTGCAGACAGAATTATTACAGGCATTTCTCAGACTCTACAGTTAATGAACTCTTCAGGTACTATTAATGAGGCAAAGATAGTTGAGGATGGCCTAAGAGTAGGAATGGCAGAGTTTGAAGAAGCTAATAAAGGTAAAGCTAATTATCAACAACTCGCTTCTATCTATGAACAATTCCTATCTCTTTCTTTAAATCATGCCTTCCAGTATGCTAAACTCGCATTGGGAAGTTCAGGACAGGCTCTGTCTAACTTTGACTTCAAAAACTCCCTTCAGATTAACAATGCAGGGGTAAACTTTGAAACCTATGCAACAAACATTCTAAATAATGCTTCTACTCTGATCACTCAGGCATCTAACAAATATGATATGAGGTTAGATCAAGACTTGGAACACGTTGCCTCTATGAAGAATAAACTATATAGAGAGACTTTTGAAGAGAGTGGCATTGCAAAAGGTAATGTAACTAAGTTCTTGCAAGAAAGTTACCCACAAGAGTATGCAGTAGTTAATGCATGGATGACTGATAAGACACTTCCTGCTAGAATAAATAATACAAGTGTATCTCAGACTTCTACAGGTAACACTACTACACAGTCTGTAGTGACACTACAACAAGCTCAGAGTATTCTTAATAATTCAGATACAGAGGTATATACTGAGTTTATGAATGATGCTACGAAAGTAGGCAATAGAGAAAAGGCTTATAATGCACTAGCTAAATCAGTTTATAAAACCACAAATCCGACTGCAGAACAGTTATCCCATATAAAACAATATATGGAAGGACTAATTGTTTCTAACCCCTCTAATAACACACCTTTCTAAAGGTTCCCTATGGAAAATGAATACAATCTAACTCCTGACGAGGCGCAGCAATTATTAGATATTCCTGCGTTTAATGTTAATAATATTCCTGCCGCGCAATTAGAAGCTATTGTGGCAGGGCAATCCTCTAATACTGAACCAGAGGAAGTTACTCCCCCAGAGCCTGAAGTATCTACTCCCCCAGATACTACTACAAACACGGAACTTGAAGAGCTAGGGCTACCTAAACCTGTCCCCTTGGAGTTTAACGAGACTATACAGGAGAGACAGGACGCATTAGATGCAGGAGACTCTCTGACTGCAGCAAATATCTATGGTGACAAACCGGGTGGTACATTCAAGCAAATATACAATAACTGGATAGACAGACTAGCGGTATTTGCCACAGAAAAAATTTCTCCTGACTCAACTAGAATAGACGTAGATCAAGCTAAAGAAGATATTAAGAAGTATGATACTGAAATAGAAGAGTATACTGCAGAGGCTAATGAAATATATAATTCTCTAGGCTCTCCTGAAGTAATTGATGGGAAAGAAACTGGTAGACGTATCTACGAGCGAGTAACTAATAATCCTGATACTGGTGAGATACTTGTAGAAAATGTGGTTATACCTGTTCCTGAAGAACTAGGGCCAGATTGGTTTACCAGAGTTATCAGGGAAGGCAGTAAAGAGTTTGCTAGAGACATAGCAGGTCTTATGCAAATGGATATCTCTGATGATACAGGTAAATTTCCTCTAGGCACAAAAGAGGAAGACAAAGACTTTATTCAGAGAACTCCTACTGAGGAACTTTCTTCAGGACAGCAACTACTAGCTGACTTACTTACCTTAGTCCCTGTGACGGGAGGTACTACTACTATAGCTAGGGGCGGTTTAAACTTTGCTAAAATGGTTAGACAGGGTTCTACAGCCGCCAGAATAGGTGGAGGGGGTAGGTTTGCTAGTGCCGTACTGGGAGCGTCTATGGCAGACACTCTAATAGCGAGTGAAGGCCAAGGCGGTATCTTTCCAGAAGAGCTTACGCAGCAATGGGCTAAAGATGCAGGGCTAGGTTGGGATGATGCCACTGTAAGAGATTGGACAATCTTTATGGAAGGCCTGTTATTCAACGGCCTGATGGATGGTATCTTCACAGTAGCGGCTCCTGTACTGTTAGGTAAGGGCGGCTCTATACTGGACAATACTGCACTAGGAGCAAACATTGAGGCATTTACAGAGTCTGTACAAAAAGGACAAGTTCTAAATGTAGTTAACTTCTTAGACCCTGAACTTCTTAAAACTAGTGGTCGAGGTAAAAACAGAAAGCTAAAGAAGTTAGCCGAAGTTTTACGAGACAATAAAACTGTAGACATTACTATTGGGGATTTAAATAAAAATATACCCGTCCCTACCTCTATTGCTCTTGCGTCTGGGGCAGAAGCCTACATTCGAGAAACCCGTCAAAATATGAAGAGTACTTTTAGGGATGAGGCTGCATGGGAGTCCTATGTAGAGTCTGAGGCTAATGAGATGTTTGCTAGAATTGTTGCGCTAATGAATGCCAACAACTCTAACTTAAAGACTGTAGGGGCTGAAGCACAAGTAGAGTCACAAATTGGTTTAGCATTTTCAGAGGCAGCTTCTAATATACAGCCAGATGATACTGCCTCAATGAGCGTAGTAGAAGCTCTAACTTCACGTTATGCAGAAGATGTAAGAAAGCTGCAGGAGAATGTAGACTTTAAAGCATCTTCTCTAGATAATGTAATTGAACAACAGAAGTCTATATTAAAAGATAGTGAAGTATACCATGATCTTGTAGATGAGGTATATCCTAGTTCAGGTCGAACGAATGATGTTGCCCAGAAGTATATAAACAATTCTTTATACCCTGCATTCCAAGAGGCTAAACTAGCTTATCAAAAGGCTTTTGAGGCAATACCAAACACGCCTATAGGTGAAGATGCTGCCGAAGCCCTTATAAAGGTTTTTAAGAAAGCCATTACTGATAGTAGTCCTAATCCACTAATAGATAGGTCAGCCGCTGAACAAAGTGTAAGAAAAGAACTTATAGGAATAATTAATAAGTTAAGCCCACAACCTATTGGTGGGACAGAAAACACTGGTTTAGTATTTGAACAACAGGCTACTTTCAAAGAAATTACAGATAGACTTTCTCAGCTAGGGTTTGCTGACCTATGGCAACTAAAGCCTGAGATTGCTCGTTTAAAGAATGAAGCTCCTGAGACACAAAGAGTAATCTATCAAACTCTAGGTAAGCACCTAAATGGTGGTATTGATGAAAACGGTGTAGCTAAAGGTCAAGTAGGCTTTGCTATGTTGTCTGACAATCCAGAGACTGCAGAGGCTGCAATAAAAGCACAACAGCTATGGCAAGACTTTGATAACAAGTTTCGTGACTCAGAGTTTATGGAGCCTATAACAAACGCAATGGAGGAAAGGTTATCTAAACAGTTAGCTTTTGCAGAAAGCGGAGTTAAACAAAATCCTCTAGGCTCCTTAGACGTAGAGATTGCTGTAGAAAACGCTATCAATAGTGCCTTGGCGTCTACAATTAAAAGTGGCAGTAGACAACAAGAGTTAGCTGAAGCCATTGGGGATACTGGTCTTGATCAAACCTCTGTACTATTTAAATCTATAATTAATAAAAATGTGATTAGCAGTCTTATACCCTATATAGATCAGGGTATGGATGTAGCAAGTTTAAGATCACTATTAGCTGACCCTATAGCTAATCTACGGGCATCTAATGCTAATGCCGCTGCAGATCAACTTGAAAATCTTATACAGGATATTGAACTTAGAAGTGTGGAACTAGGTAGTGAGAAGCTAGGGGCAGAAACTGCCCTTCAAGCCGCTAAAGAGCAATTAGAGAACTCTCAAAATTCAGTTTTAGAGTCATTGCTAACAAAAGTAAAATCTGACACTACGGACCCATTTCAGATGTCCCTTACTCCTAAGAAAAATATCCAATCTATTTTATCAAATCCAGATGTATCCAATACAAAAGAATTACTTAAACAGATAGATAGACTACCTTCTAAAACAGACAAAGAGTTTGCTTTAAAAACTGTTCAAGCTGCAGCTTTAGATTTAATTGGAGAAAGAGTATTTGGTGTAAGCCGACTTATGACTAAGGATGCTAGGACTGTACGCAGGATTAATGCATCTCAATTAGATAAGCTAACTGATGGAGAGGCTTCAGGTCTTCTAGAAAGCCTAGACTTAATTTTTAAAGAGGGTGATGGTGCAATACAAGACACTAAAATGGGAGTATTATACGCCTTAAATGTTCTGGATGAGAATGTCTCTATTACTCAGGGTCGAGGCGTATCTATAGGCTCCGACACGCAGTTTAGAACTACACAGGCTAAAGCTACTCAAGATGCCGCATCTACCAGTATACTTCTAGTTGCAGGTTATATGAACCCTACTGCAGCATTGCTACGCAGACTTGCCTCTGCTCCTATCCAAGAGCTACAAGAGATAGAAAAAGAGGTGGCAGCAAACGCCTTGGCAGTTATACTTACAGAGCCAGATAAATTTGCCTCCTTAGTTGATAAGGTAAGAAAAGGTGCAAAATGGGAAACTCTTGCTGCAACGTCTAAAGCTATGGTTAATGCCGCATACTTGGATGCCAAATATCAGATAGCTATCCGTGAAGATGAAATGACTGAAGAAGATGTTGGCCTGATTGGTAGAATAGTTGGCAGAGACTTGAGAGAGGGTGTGTCTGCCCCATTTACCTCTGAATAAGTAAAGCCCCCACACTGCTACGGAAAACAATGCGAGGGCTTCAACCAACTAAGTGTCACTTCCTCATACCCGTGAAGTTGTGACGAGGTGACCAAACCTCATGCCCACAATATATAGTAGACTGCCCCCACCGTCAACCGATAGTGGGGGTTTTTCTTTAAAAACTTAGGTAATATCTACCATTTCACAGACATCTCCAGAACACGCCATTGTCCTAGAACCTGCAGTGTTATCCTCTTGCTCATAGAGGTCTAACTCATCCCAGTTAATGTCTTCTGGCATAGCCGCTAGAAGCTCATCATATTCTCTTTTAGTAACATTCTGATAGGGAGCCTGTTGATAGGTATGCTCCTCAAATGGTAGGAAGCTGACCCCAGACATTTCATCAAAGTGATCAAACACAAATGATCCAACAGACAGCCACTCATTAGGTTTGACGTTGATCGTGACGCTAGGCTTATGTTCACACCAATGCCTCTGGTAAATTAGCCAAGTCTCTAGCTGTTTGATGGCTGAGAAGTCTTTAGTACACTTGGCTCCCACTGGGGCTTTCATAGGAAAACTAAATACTGTTGTGTGGTCTGGTTTCATAAAGTCAGGCTCACTAGGAATACCCTGATCTATCATAAACTGAGTGAGAGGGTCTTTGTTGTCTCCTCTAACTGTTCTGATATAAAAAGGTGAGTACCTTGGATGTAGGCCACTGGCACTATCTACAAGCTGAGAGACAGTACCTGATGGCTTCACGCAAGTTATAGCAGTACTAGCAGGTATCTCTAGCCTCTCTGCCCACTCTTTATTTGTTTTGATAGCTAACTGCCTGAGATGATTTAGAGTATTGGCTAAATCCTTATTTTCTACAGTTAGAAGGGGGTTGTCCATTATGCCTGTTAGACTTACTCCAAGTAGACGCTCCTCTTCAGTGTTTTGCTTCCACGCCTTCCGTAAGTAAGGAAAGTAAGTAAAGGTAGATTGAATAGTTCCTAAGATAGTAGCTAGTCGGACCTTCTTCTCTATAGCTGCAATATCGTCTGTAGCTCTTACGACTACTTCAGATAAATTACAGAACTGCATAGGCCTCAAGCTGATCTCCGAACACGGGTTACAACCGAAGTCCTGATCTGCATCCCGTCTACCACTTTGTTCCGCAATACGCTTACAGGCTTCTCTGTTGAAGATACCACGCTCTCCGCTTCCGCTTTCTACTAGTGCAGTCCACTCCCGTATAAATGACAACGCATCAGGAGTTTCAGTGTAGACTACGCTGTTATTAGCCAAGGCTCTGTGTGGGGCATTCTCCCACCATTTACCTGACTTAGCATGACGCATTCTATCATCTGACAGATTAGATAGAGATATCATAGCTGAACGTCTAACCCCACCCATCACAATAACTTCACCTATCTTGCACATGATATCATGGCATTCCATAGAATATAGTTTTCGTCCTTGGGCATTCTTAAATGTAGATATGCAGAAGTTAAACAAATCTACTAGTGGGGCAGGGCCACTGGCTCTACCACCAAAGGTCTTCAGTCTAGCTCCTGCAGGTCGTACTTT
>Ga0160422_10002917_pt1 | contig 10616 bp, 9 predicted proteins | sample Fk160mmetaG_FD_108192 | JGI IMG/M metagenome (GOLD analysis project Ga0160422, IMG submission 108192) | Marine microbial communities from the Central Pacific Ocean - Fk160115 60m metaG | ecosystem: Environmental > Aquatic > Marine > Oceanic > Photic zone | place: The Central Pacific Ocean... | reverse complement strand
ATGTGCTTTAAATATTTTATTGAATTTAAATCCTTGAGGAGTTTGTGCTCTAAAATAAGATGTTCTATTGGTTAATAAATTGAATTGGTCTTTTTCAATCTTCCAGATAGTATCATTAAAATTTATACAGGGTAATACTGCATCAAATTTTTCTAATTTATTTATAACTTTTTTAATAATTTTTTTTGACACTAGTGGTCTTGCACCGTCATGAATTAGTACTTTACTAGGATTATCTTTTAATTTGGATATGGTTTTTAGACCTTTTCTTACTGATATACACCTTTCATTTCCACCAAAGCATGGTGGTAGTATTTTTTTAAAACTTTTTGATGCATTAAGTTTATTTATACTTTTATTATAAAATTTTATATGTTTTTTATTTATAACTGGTAAGATATATTTTATCTCTTTCATATTAAGGAATTTTTTAATTGTTAAATTAATAATAGATTCATAACCTAAATCCACATATTGTTTTGGAATTTTTTCCTTAAATCTTTTTCCTCTTCCAGCTGCAACTATAATTACTGATGAATTCATAGGCAATAATCCCTTTTTTTAAAAAAATATCTAAATTTTAGGCAAATAAAGTTGTATGCGGTTTATAAGAGTATTATTTACCATATATTAATATGATAAATTTAACACCTCCACTATGATAAAATATTGGTTTTAGTGTGTCAAAAAAAGATTTTGAGAACTTTTTTGCTAGTTTGTGGAACACTTTCCCGCATCCTTGTTTTGTTATAAATAGAAATCTGAAAATAATTGATATTAATGTTTCATCTGAAACTATATGTATGACAAGTAAACACAGGATGATTGGAAAAAAAATAGTTGATTTTGTAGAAAAGGGCTCTTTGTTATTAAAGGTAATAGAACAAACGAATTTTAAGCAATCTCCAATTGTAATATATGATATAGATATATTTTGGGAAAAAAAGAAATTGGAAAATTTAACGTTCATTCTTCACCTATAGAAGGTAATTTAGATTTTATACTTTTAGTAATGAATCTTAACCCAAAGAAAGAAAGAATTGATAAAAAATTGCTCCATCAAAATGCTGCTAGATCGGTTTCAGGTTTATCTGCAATGTTGGCTCATGAAATTAGAAATCCTCTTGCTGGTATTTCTGGTGCAGCACAACTTTTAGCACAAAATGCAGAACCTGAGGATCATAAATTTACTAAATTAATTCAATCTGAATGTAAAAGAATTGGTAATTTAGTATCAAAATTTGAAATTTTTGGTGATCTTGGTCCTTTGGTGAAGTCAAATATCAATATTCATGACGTAATTGAGAAAACAAAGGATCTTGCAAAGGCAGGTTTTGCATCTCATGTTCGTTTTTTAGAGGAATATGATCCTTCATTACCAGATATAAAAGGTAATTTTGATCAATTAATACAGGTTTTTTTAAATCTTCTTAAGAATTCATCTGAAGCTGTTTCTGAATATGGTGGATATATCAAAATTAAAACCTCTTATCAAAGTGGGATAAAAATATTGTCAGTAAATAATAGAATGGAAGATCTTCCAATTTCTATATCTATTATTGATAATGGAAAAGGTATTTCTGATGATTTAATTGATAAAATTTTTGAACCATTCGTCGGTACTAAGGCAGGTGGATCAGGTTTAGGACTTTCTTTAGTTTCTAAAATTATTGCAGATCATGGAGGAACAATTGAATGTAATTCAAAAGATAATAAAACTTATTTTAATTTAAATTTACCTGTTGCTGATGTTAGTAAAGGTATAATTACAGACTATGATATTCATAAAAGACTTTTAATTAGAGAGGATTAAGAATTGGAAGGTACTATAATTATAGCAGATGATGATGTTTCAATTAGAACAGTTTTAACTCAAGCAGTTTCTAGAGCAGGATGTAGAGTAAAATCAACCGGAGCTATTTCAACTTTATGGCGATGGATCGAAGAAGGAGAAGGAGATGCTATAATTTTAGATGTTGTATTACCAGATGGTGATGCACTTGATATTTTACCTGCTTTAAAAAAGAAAAGACCAGATATCCCAGTAATTGTTATATCGGCAAATAATACAATTTTAACTACCATAAGAGCTAGTGAGTCTGGTGCTTATGAGTATTTTCCAAAACCCTTTGATATAAAACAAATACTAAGTACTTTAAATAAGGCATTAATAAAAAAATTTTCTAATAATTATAAACCTAAAAAAATCGAGCATGAACCAAATGAATTTAAAGTTGACCTTCCATTAATCGGAAGAAGTCAATCTATGCAAGAAGTATATCGAGTAATAGCAAGGTTAATTAATACGGACCTTACAGTTATGATAATAGGAGCGTCTGGTACAGGAAAAGAGTTAGTCGCTAGAGCACTGCATGATTTTGGTAAAAGAAAAGAGAAACCATTTGTTGTAATGAATTTGGGATCAATCCCAAGCGATCAAGTAGAAAACGAACTTTTTGGTAATAATGATGAAGGCAGAAGTGATGATGCGATTGGAAAATTTCAACTTGCAAAAGGCGGTACACTATTTATTGATGAAGTTGCTGACATGCCTATGGCTACTCAAACAAGACTTTTAAGGATTCTTCAGGATGAAGAAAATTTAGAACAAGATAATCAAGATCATAAAAATTCTAATGTAAGAATTATTACTTCAACACAAGTAGATTTAAAACCATTAATTGAGAATGGTGAATTTCGTGAGGATTTATTTTTTAGATTAAATGTTATTCCCTTAAATCTTCCTTTATTAAGAGAAAGAGCTGAGGATATACCCGAACTCTGTAATCACTTTTTAAAACTTTCCTCTCTTAAGGAGGGATTAACGCAAAAAACAATTGTTCCTAATGGTATAGAATTATTAAAACGACAACAATGGCGAGGAAATATAAGAGAATTAAAAAATTTTATTCAAAGGTTGGTTGTTCTTTCACCAGATGAAATTATTAATGAAGATCTAGTTAAAAACCAGCTAAATGAATTTATTGATAACGATAAAGAGGATGATTATTCAGTTGAAGGTCTTTCAATGTCAGTAGAAAAGCATCTTTTAAGATATTTTGAATTACATGGTTCATCACAACCTCCACCTGGTCTTTATAATAGAATTTTAAAAGAAATTGAATACCCTTTGATTGCTCTTTCTTTGAATTCGTCTAAAGGTAACCAATTAAAAGCCTCAAAACTTCTAGGGATTAATAGAAATACATTAAGAAAAAAGATAAATGAACTTGATATAAATGTATCACAAACAAAAAAAATGATGTAAAGTTACAACAATTTCGTTTTGTTATTTTATTGTTATTGTGAAACATAATTTTTTAACAGCTTTTTTTATATCTTTTTTATCAAAAGTTCAAAATACTAAAATAAACAATTTGTTAACATTAGTATTTGTCTTATTAGGTCCTTTTTTGGCCATTAGTACTTTTATTTCTGCTGATTTATTTCAAGAAACCACAAGCACTATCTTGTTAAGAAATCTTCTTTTATTGGATTTAATTTATGTTTTAATAATTGCAGGATTGGTAGCAGTAAGGATTACAAGATTAATATTATTAAGAAGATCTCGCACTTCTGGTTCTAGACTTCATACAAGACTAACTAAAGTATTTACACTGATCGCCTTACTGCCAACAATTATAGTAGCTATTTTCGCCACTATTTCAATTAATTTTGGTTTGGAAGGGTGGTTTTCTTCTAATGTTCAAAAGGTTGTAGAAAATTCAATGATGGCTGCAAAGGCGTATGAAAATGAGCAAAAACAGTATTTAGTAAATGATTTGAATTATTTGGCAAATGTTCTTAATAGTGAAATTTCTAAAAATAAATTAATTGAAGAAGGGTATATAAGAAATATTTTAGGTAAATATCAGCCAAATAGTATTTCTGAGTCTTTTATTATTGATTTTGCTGGTATTATAAAATTAAGGGGCGAAAGAAGCTACCTTTTCGATTTTGAAAAAATAAGTAATGCTGATATTGACAAAGCAATATCGGGGGAAATAGTTATAATTAAAGATTGGCCAACAAACGAATTTAGAGCCCTAAAAAAATTAACTGAATATAATAATAGATTATTATATGTATCAAGAATTGTTGATGGAAATATCCTTCAATTATTAGATGAAACTCAAGATACTGTTTTACTTTATCAACAAATTGAAAATGAAAGATATGGTCTATTATTCAAATTTGGATTGTTATACATTGCATTTTCTTTAGTAATGATACTTTTAGCTGTTTGGATTGCACTTTGGTTTGCAGAAAGGCTATCCAAACCAGTGGGGAGGCTTGCTGAAGCTGCAAGAAAAGTTGGAAGTGGTGATTTTGATATCAAGGTTATGGAGGAAAATACTAAAGACGAAATTGCTTTTTTGAGTAGAGTTTTCAACAGAATGACAAATAGATTAAAAAATCAACGAAATAAATTACTTAAAAATAATAAAATGGTAGAACATCAAAGAGAATTCCTTGAAGCGATTATTAGTGGTGTAAAAGGTGGAATAATTAGCATTAATAAAGAAGAAAAAATTGAAATAATTAATATTGCAGCAAAACTAATATTGAAATTAAAAAAGGATAAAAATTTTGTTAACCAAAAAATAAGCAAAGTAGTTAAAGAATTTAACCCTATTATTAAAAAAGTAAAAAAATTGGATTTAGATTTTTTGTCTGAGGAATTGATCATTAATCAAAAAAATGAGTCTCTTCATATCTTATTAAGAGTATCAAAAAGGTATATTGATAATAAAATTAATATGGGTTTTATTTTAACTTTTGATGACATAACTGATCTTATTTCTGCCCAAAGAAATGCTGCATGGGTAGATGTTGCTAAAAGGATTGCTCATGAAATTAAAAACCCTCTTACTCCAATTAAATTATCAGCAGAACAACTTAAAAAAAAGGTGTTTTCTAAATCTAATATAAGTGAATTGAATATTGCAGAGTATTCTGAAATGATAATAAGACAAACTGAGGTTCTTCAAAGAATTGTTGACGAATTTTCGCAGTTTGCCAGAATGCCTGAACCCCAAAAAAAAGTTATAAATATTAACGAATTAGTTAAAAGCGCTGTTCTACTTCAAAAAGCAGTTCATAATGATATAAAATTTAATTTGCACTTAAATGATTTAAGTTCAAATATATTTGGGGATTCAGCAATGCTTTCACAGGCACTTACCAATTTGTTGAAAAACTCTGCAGAATCTATAAATTTATCCAAAAAGAAAACAATGAATAATGAAAAAAAAGTTGGGATTATTGATATATTTACCGATTCAAATAGTAATTTTCTAGAAATCAAGATTATTGATACTGGTGTAGGATTAGATAATAAAATTACCAACTTTTTTGAACCTTATGTAACTACTAAAAAGAATGGTACTGGTTTAGGTCTAGCCATAGTAAGAAAAATAATTGAGCAACATGATGGTTCACTTAATGTATATAACTCCAATAATTTATTACATAAGACATTTGATAAAGGTGCAATAGCTGTGATAAAATTACCTTTGATCTTCAACAAAGATAAATTTCATAATGAAAATTTTCTAGAAACAAATTTTCAAATTAAAGAAGAGATAAAACTTTAAATTCTAATTGAGAGGTTTCAGTTTAATGGGTTATATTTTAGTTGTTGATGATGAGAAAGATATAAGACAATTGATAGGCCAAATTCTTTCAGATGAAGGATTTCAAGTATGTTTAGCTAGCAACTCTGAAGCTGCAATGGATGAAATTAATTCAAAATCTCCTGATTTAATTATTCTTGATATTTGGTTAAAAGACAGCAACATGGATGGAATAGAAATTTTAAAAACAGTTAGAGGTAATGATAAGAACATACCAATTGTTATAATTTCTGGTCATGGAAATATAGAGATTGCAGTTGCTGCTGTTAAGCAAGGTGCATATGATTTTCTAGAAAAACCGTTTAATACTGATCAACTTATTGTAGTAATCAAAAGAGCTCTTGAAGCTTCTAGATTACGAAGAGAAATTGCAGAGCTTAGAAGAAGTGAGCTTGTGGAATCTAATATGATTGGTAATTCTAGTTCATTCAATAATTTGAAAAGCCAATTAGATAAGGTTGCTAAATCGAATAGTAGAGTAATGTTAAGCGGTCCTGCTGGCTGTGGAAAAGAAATTGCCGCTAGATACATTCACGCAAATTCAGTAAGAGCTAGTTCACCTTTTGTTTCAGTATCTAGTGCCAATATTGAGTCAGACAAGGTGGAAGAAGTTTTGTTTGGTTCTGAATATAATGGTGAAGTTAAATCAGGTCTTTTAGAAAAAGCTAATGGTGGTTTCTTATTTTTTGACGAAGTTGCAGACATGCCAAAAGGAACACAATCAAAGATTTTAAGAGTATTAGTAGAGCAGGCTTTCACAAGGGTAAATGGGGGCAATCTTGTAAGAGTTGATTTAAGAGTTATTTCTTCAACTAATAAAAATTTAATTTCAAAAATTTCATTAGGGGAATTTAGAGAAGAATTATATCATCGTTTAAATGTAGTACCAATAAAAGTTCCATCTCTTGAAAATAGAAGAGAAGATATTCCTGTTCTAGCTAATCATTTTGTGAAATTATTAAATTTTAGTGAGGGGTTGCCAATAAGATCTTTTTCCGAAGGTGCTTTAACAAAATTACAAACGATGTCATGGCCTGGTAATATAAGACAATTAAGAAATGCTGTAGAGCAAATTTTAATTTTAGGACCTAATAATGGTGAAATAGATTCTTCAGAGTTACCAGAGTCCAAATTGCCCGACAGAAATAATACTGGTAATAGTGTTTTTCAAGAGAACTTAATAAATTTATCTTTAAGAGATGCAAGAGAAGTTTTTGAAAGAGAATATTTACTTGCTCAGATAAATCGCTTTGGAGGCAATATATCTAAAACTGCAATATTTGTTGGAATGGAAAGATCTGCTTTACACAGAAAAATGAAAACTCTTTCAATAGTTTCAGAAAATAAACTTTCAAAAAGCGAATAATTTTTTTATTTTAGGAGAAAAATTATATGAAAGTAATTATATGTGGTGCTGGACAAGTTGGAGCACAAATAGCAAATCATTTATCCCTTGAAAAAAATGATATAACTGTGATTGATAGCAATCCTGACCTAGTAGGACAATTAACCAATACTTTGGACATTTCGGGTATTACTGGTTGTGCCTCACATCCTGATGTTTTGGAGTCTGCAGGAGCTAGAGATTGTGATATGGTGATAGCTACTACTCATTCCGATGAAACAAATATGATTATATGTCAAGTTTCTCATTCAGTTTTTACAATACCAAGAAAGATAGCTAGGATTAGATCACAATCTTATTTAGAAATAAATTACAGTGATCTATATCGATCCGAACATTTGCCAATTGATGTTATTATTTCTCCAGAGAAAGAAGTTGCTGAAGCAGTAATTAGTCGTTTAGAAATTCCATGTGCATTTGAAATTGAAACTTTTCTTGGTGGTAGAGCTCAATTAATTGGTGTGAGTATTGATAGTACCTGTCCTGTTATTAACACACCCTTAAGGCAATTATCACAACTTTTTATTGATTTAAATGCTATTGTGCTAGGTGTAAGAAGAAATTCAAAACTTTTTGTGCCTGACCCTGAGGATCAAATTTTTACTGACGACCAGATTTATTTATTTACGACTCTTGAAGATAGATTAAGAACACTTGAAATATTTGGAAAAGTTATAAAAAAAGGCAATAGATTTATAATAGTTGGAGGAGGCAATGTAGGGCTAAGTGTAGCAAAAAAACTTGAACAAAATAAACAAAAAAAAGTACATTGTAAATTAATTGAATTAAATAGAAAACAAGCTGAGTTAGCAGCAGATTCCCTAGAGAGAACAGTTATTTTGCATGGCGATGGCTTAGACCTCAATTTGTTAGAAGAAGCAAATATTAGTCAAGCAGATGCTCTTCTAGCATTAACTGATGATGATAAAACAAATTTACTTACATGTACACGCGCAAAAACCTCAGGATGTGAATTAGTTCTATCTCTAGTAAACGATTCTTCTTTAAACTCTTTACTAAAACCAATGCGCATTGATGCTTATATCAATCCAAGATCCACAACTGTATCTTCAATTTTAAGACATGTTCGTCATGGAAGAATTAGAGCTGTATACACAATAGGAGATGCTGAAGCTGAATTAATTGAGGCTCAAGTATTGGGTACGTCATCATTGGCAGGTAAGAAATTGAGAGATATAGATTGGCCAGAAGGCGTGCTTGTTGGTGCAGTAATGAAAGGAAATGAAATCAACATAGCAAAAAGTAATATAATAATAGAGGAGGGTGATATTATAACTGTTTTTTATAATTCTAAAGTCGTAAATAAGGTTGAAAAAATGTTAGAGGTTGGAATTAACTTCTTTTAGTTTTAAATGTTTAATTTTATATTATTGATATTATATCAATCATAATTTACTTATTCCCAAACCAAGGATACAAATATGGTAGAAAAAAAAGAAAGCCTCCAAGATTCATTTCTAAATGGAGTTAGAAGAGATAAGAATCCTGTTACAGTTTTTTTAGTAAATGGAGTTAAGTTACAAGGAATAATTACATGGTTTGATAACTTTTCTATTCTTTTAAGAAGAGATGGTACATCTCAGTTAGTATATAAGCATGCAATTTCAACTATTATGCCAACTCAACCGTTAAGTTTTTTTGAAGATGAAGAAAAACCATGACTTAAGTCTATGCAGACTTGTGTAGTAAGGCCAGTTTTATCTAGTAAGTTAGATAATTTAGATTTTACAGAATTTACTAAATTATCTGAGGCTCTTCCAGGTGTAAAAATTATATTTGAATTTATTATAAATCTTAAAAAGATTTATCCTGGAACTTTTTTTAGTTCAAGCAAAATAAATCATTTAAAAATGAAAATATTAAATAAAAGTATAAAACTTTTATTAATTGACTACGAATTATCTGCCATTCAACAAAGAAATTTAGAAAGAGAATTAAATGCTAAAATTTTAGATAGGACAGGATTAATTTTAGAAATCTTTTCTACAAGGGCATTGAGTAGAGAAGGGGTTTTACAAGTAGAATTAGCACATTTAAATTATAATAAATCTAGGTTAGTTAGAAGTTGGACACACTTAGAACGTCAAAGAGGTGGAATGGGTTTTTTGGGAGGGCCTGGAGAAACTCAAATTGAGTCAGATAAACGAGCAATTAATTTAAGAATTTCTCAAATAAAACATAAATTATCAAAAGTGGTTAAGACAAGAGAGATCCATAGATCTTCTAGAAATAAAATACCTTTTAACACAGTTGTTCTCGTTGGCTATACTAATTCTGGAAAATCCTCATTATTTAATATTCTAACTAATTCATCTGTTTTTTCAAAAAATATGCTATTTGCAACATTGGATCCAAAGATGAAAATATTAGAGTTACCATTGAGTAATAATATTATTTTATCTGATACAGTTGGTTTTATATCAAATCTACCAACACAACTAATTAAAGCATTTAAGGCAACGCTGGAAGAAGTAATAAACGCAGATTGTATTTTGCATGTAAGAGATATTTCCAGCAATAATTTCAATTATCAATCTTTAGTAGTTTATGAAATTTTAGAAGATTTAGGTATAACAAAATTTAATAAACCAATATTAGAAGTATGGAATAAAACTGATCTACTTCATTTAACGAATTACGATAAGAAACAATTTAAAAATCAAAAAAATGTAGTTTTAGTTTCTGCTAAAAAAAAATATGGCATTCAAAATTTAAAGAAACAAATATCAGAATTATTCAACAATTCTAAATTTCAAGAAAAAATATTTCTTCCATTTACTAAAAATAATTTACGTTCATGGCTTTTTGATAAAAAATTAGTTCTTAAAGAAAAGGTTGTTAGGGACGGATTTTCATTATTAGTTTCATGGAATGAAATTTATAAAAACAAATATTTAAAAAAAATAAAAGTTAAAGAAAATTGATAAAATTGTATAAAATCTTTTCCTTTTATATTAATTTAATAAAGTTAAATAAAAAAACTTCAATTGATTAAAATAGAGGATTTTAATTTGGAAAAATGGGAATATAAATTATCTCGTGTTATTTTATCAAATCAAATTTCATACAATGAAACACAAAATGAAGTTAATGACAAGATTAATAAAAAACAATTATTAGAATTTAATAACACTGGTAACGACGGATGGGAATTAGTTCAAATTTTGCCGAGGAATAAAGAGGATAAATTTCATGTAGATTTAGCAATTTGGAAAAGAAAAAGATAATATAGATTAAAATTTTCAAAAATTCTTTATTATTTTTTATTAACCATTAGTTGTTATAAAACAAAAAAGAGATATCATTAAATTATAAATGACGTTAAGTATTTTTAAAAATTAAATTTTGATATATTAATAATTTGAACAATCTATTGATTATTAAATGATCCTGTGGGTTACAGGTCATTTAAGACAAGTAGATTAAATTTATCAGCCAAACTTAGTGGTTATAGCTGTTAATAAAAGATTTAACATATATTTCAACGATTTATATCATAATGGAAATTTAAAAATGAATAATTATATGATTTATTTTATAGTCCTCTATAGTAT